>Ga0302284_1000120_pt1 | contig 42161 bp, 64 predicted proteins | sample III_Fen_E2_1_FD_198760 | JGI IMG/M metagenome (GOLD analysis project Ga0302284, IMG submission 198760) | Peat permafrost microbial communities from Stordalen Mire near Abisko, Sweden - III_Fen_E2_1 | ecosystem: Environmental > Terrestrial > Soil > Wetlands > Permafrost | place: Sweden: Abisko...
AGGAAATGATCACGTATATAAAAAGAAGAGGTGTAGATTCTGTTAACATAGTAGTGGACGGAAATTATTTTAAAGCTTTACCGAATATCTTAACGCTTTAAAAAAATGGCAGAATCTACGTTTTGTATCATATGCGGAGCAGAAATTCCAGAAGGAAGATTACATGCTATAAAAGGTTGTATGACATGTGTCAATTGCTCAATAGTTGAAAAGAAAAAAGGATTTCGTATAATTTCAGGAAAAACAACTTATTTAGAGTTAGATATTGTTGATGCTCAAATGTTTAAAATCCTATCAGGATATGAACGTAAAACGAACGGAGCTTTTTTTACATCAACAAATAGACCCACTGATGCTGAAAAATTAACAAATGGGTGTAATAATGACATTAAACTTTTTAAAAAATGACATATATTTTTCTTGATGTTGATGGCGTACTTAATTCACAGCTTCATTACGAATCGAAACAATTCACTGATTATAAATCTGACAAAAATGATGATGACTATCAAAAAAGTCAAATATCATCTATAAAAATTCAATGGCTTAATGATTTATGTACAGAATTAAACGCAAGCGTTGTCATTTCAGCTGGTATGAGGCTATCTCGTAGTGTAAAAGATCTACAAGAAATTTTTAATTTGTGCGGAGCTACATTTGAAATAATTGGAAAGACTGATTATCTTGGATATGAACGAGGCATAGAAATATCAAAATGGTTAAAAGATAATATTAAACTTGAAACTCATGGCGTATATTGTTTCGATTTTCAAGATTATGTTATTATTGATGACGACGACGATATGTTGTTGTCACAAAGAAATAATTTCTTTCAGACAGATCCTTATGTAGGGTTAACACCTACAATTTGCGAAAATATCAAAAAATTCATTACAGGCTTAACATTTAGAAAATAAATTTTTTATTATCAAAGAAAAGTATTACCTTTGTATTCTAATCCAAAATATATGTTAACTGTAAAAGATTTAATAGCAAAGTTGCAAACACTTGATCCTGAATTAAGTTGGCAGAGTTGGCCACTTCGGAGAATTTTTAAGAATGGATATTAGCGATTTTGTTGTAACAGGAGCACATATAGATCCAAATGCTACAAAATGGCATTCCTGGAGAATATCAGTAACATATGCACCAGTTCCAGTATTAGACATACATACTCCTGATCGTGGTGAAGAACCAGATTGATCTCTTTACGAAAATATAATCGGTAAAAAACAAACTTTATGTTCGATAGCACTGAATTCGTCAAAACAACAAAAGTAAAGTTCAACAAAACTGAACTTACTATTCTTTCATTTCTTGTAGTAGGAAATGAATTTGAAGATATTACAAACCCATGGAGTGGCGTAGTTTGCCACTTGTCTCCTGTCGCTGTAGCGCTATATGATTATATAAAAGGATGCGAAAGTCTTCGGAGCTACAAATATTTTGATAGAGCTCGTTATCTGTTCGCAAAACTATGGCCAGATGAATATATGAACCTTTTAGACTAAATTTAATGAAAATATACAAAGATAATTTAATAATCGCTCTTCGCCTCGCTATTAAAGTTGCTCGTGAAGAAGAAAAGAACCACGGCTACACCAAAGATTCAGGATTAGCTGCTGGATGGGTAGAATTGGAAAATGCTCTTGTAAATACAGGTGAACCAATATATTTAATTTAATCGAAACCATGAAAAATCTAAAACTATTTTTACTCAACTTTGTACTTTATGTGTATCTTACTCACGTAAAATTTGATTGGGATGAACTTACGCCTATCGCAAAAGTATTCCTTTATCTTCCTTGGTTTATTCAGGCTATTTTAGTATGGCTTGTGTGCCCAATCTTTTTGCCAGAGTTTTTTGTCAAAAGAACGACAATATATAAACAATTTATTTTATTGTATAACGAAGCATTAAATAAATTTTAAAATGAGCATAGAAAGTGAAATCACATCAGACCCTACTCTTATTAAGAGAATCAAAAATGAGTTATGATTTAATTGATTATCAAATCGATTTGCGCAAAGCAGCTTTTTAATTGCGTTAAATAGACATATCAACAGTGTTATAAATTACGAAATAAATTACGAAATAAATTACGAAACAAAATGAAATCAGACGTAAAAATTCAAATTAACAGCCTTGAAGCACTTGAAAGATTGCTCGGCAAAGATCCTGAATTCGAAATGGAAATCCGCAGGAATGTGGGAAATGTATTTTTAAAAAATCTTATTGGTACAGATAAGATTCCAGATGCAATAAAAAACACAGTAAACACTATGTTTGTGGAATCTGTAAAATCCGGCTACAGTTATATCGATGTTCTCACCCCGGAGGCAAAATCCCTCATTAAAAAAGAATTTGAGCTTAAAGCAGATGATTATCTTCGAATTTTAGTAGTAGAAATATTTAAATCAACTGGAATTTATAATCTAGTTGAGCAAAAAGCAAAATGGGTAGCAGACACTCTTGTTGACAAAGTACTCGATGAAAGATTCAATGCTCAAGTTGAAATGGAAATTAAAAAACGTCTTGGTATAAAATAAAATCAATCATTTAACAAATAATTAACAATGGGAAAAGCTTTAGGACTTATTATCGGAGGCAGTATAGCTGTCTTATTCATTGGCCTCATAATCTGGATATTCAGTACCATGAATATGGAGCAAACTTTGTATCAGCGCGGTTTATCACAGCAAACAGTGTGCAAAGCAAACTATTCAAAAATGTGGCAAATTTTAAAAGATAAGGGAGCTGTCACAGTAGAATATTCAGAAAAGAATAAAGAATTTGTTACAGCACTCATGGAAGGCCGCTATTCAAAAGGAGATGGCTCACTTATGAAATGGATTACTGAACAGAATCCTAATTTTGATTCATCGATTTATAAAGATTTAATGGCAAGTATTGAAGCTCAACGAACTGAATTCTTCATGGAACAGTCTAAGCTTATTGATATTGACAGAGAACATAAAACAATACGCAGAGTATTTCCAGGAAAATGGGTAATAGGTCGACGTCCCGACATTGGAATTACAGTTATTGAAGCTAGAGCAGGAAAAGATGCATATATTACTGGCACTGAACAGGAAATAGATATGTTTGGTAAAAAAGATAAAAAATAAGTGTATAACCTATAAAAAATGCCTGATAAATTTTTTTCTATCAGGCATTTTGTTTAAATTAAACTGTTGATGCAAAATATCATAAGCTAAAAAAATCATTTAAACTTTAAATTATGTGGGCATACGGAGCAATTGCACTTTCGTTTTTAGTAACGTTAGGATTTTATCTTTATAATAAAAAATCATATGCATGGTGGGAATTCTTTGTAGCTCCTGCCGCAACCACAATTGTAGTTCTTTTGACTCAATGGATATTTGCCGCATCTTCTTCATATTTTGGAGAAACTTGGGGTTCAACAGTAACAGCTGTTTATGAACAACAGCCTTATAACTATTGGCATTCTGAAACATGCTCAAGGCAAGTTGCATGTGGAACAGATTCGAAGGGAAACACTGAATATTGTACTGAATATTATGATTGTTCTCATCAAGATGATGTAGGCCCTTCATGGTTTGCAGTTACAAATATAGGAGAAAATGTTGACATTTCAGAATCTTATTTTGAAAAACTTGCTAAACAATTTGGCGGATTAAAAGTTGTTCAATCTCAACGAGAAAACTATGATGCAAGTGATAGATGTGTAGGTTCATCTGGAACAAAATTTGAAGGAAAATCTGTAGGAACATATTCAAATTTGATAAGATCAGATTGGCCCAAAACAGATATATCTCGTCAACCTGTATCATCAAGTCATAACTATAAAAATAAAATAAAGGCATCAAATGTTTCAATTTTCAATATTAAAATTGTCACGCCTGAAGATGTAAAGAAATATGGGCTTTATGATTATCCCAAAATTTCTAATCCATTTACTTATCCAACAATATTAGGGGGTGGAGTTTCTGCTAAAACCCAAGAAAATTTTAGAAAATTAAACGGAAAATTTGGTCCTTCAAATGAAGTTAGAATTTGGGTACTTGTATTTGAAAACAAACCTCAAATAGTGGGTAATTATCAAGAAAATTATTGGGTTCGTGGTAATATGAATGAATTAGTTATTTGCATAGGAAAAAATGGGCAACAAATAAAATGGGTAAATGTGTTCTCTTGGGGCACTAACGAACACTTAAAAATTGATATAAGGGATTATATTAGTCATCTGTCCGCATTAAACGAGAAGGGTTGGAATGACCTCTACAGTTACATGAATGATAAGACATCAAAATTTAAAAGACGAGATTTTAAAGAATTTGATTATTTAACTAGAGAATCAAGTGCTGGAGAATTATGGGTTTTATACATACTTGGAATACTTGCAGCAATAGGAGCAAATATTTGGGCATCAAGAAATGAATTTGATGAAGAAAATCCTACTGGCGGTGGATATGGTAGTGGATCAACTGAAGGCTATAGTGATAGCTACGATAGTCATTCAACAAGTACATCATTTAATTTTTACAGAAACTCTAAATATCGATAATTGATTATTATAAGAGTCATCATAATTCCGATAGATTTTTTCTATCGGAATTTGTGATGTGTTTGCTTTTCATTAAAAGTAAGCGTAATTGAAATTGTGATGGATATATATTAAAAAAAATAATAATATGGAAATCACACAAAAGGGCAACATACTTATAGTGGACAATAAAAGTATTGTTATTAGCGCTATAAAAAGTGTAACTCATGACACTGTAAATGTTTATATCGTATTAAACAGCATTTTACCCGGGATGACTTATGATATCGGTGGAATAACAATGCCATTCGCAAGCGTAACTATTCCAAGAGTTTTTGCTTCTGCAGTTGATTTGCACTCATATATTGACGATTTTCGTAATCATACCGGTATAATTAATGGCACATTTCCAATTACATTAAGTGATAGTGTCGATTGCTCACAGGGTTATATTAAAGTTAAAAATAATGGAGCGACTGGAACTATAAAATATACAACAGTATTAGGTGATGTTGACAGTGATTCATTTCTAGCAGGTCAAGTATCAGAGTTTCGTGTTAAACGTGTTTGGCTTAACGGAACAGATGTTTCAGTAAATTACATAAGAATATTAGTTTAAACTATGAGTATCACTAGAGAATTAGGAATGGCAATGGAGCAAAGAGTTCAATTTGGATCTCTTTTGAACTTATCACCATTGATATATAATGTTACTATTACTCCTGAAACAACATTTTCTTTTAATGTTTCAGCAATTATCGACACCAAAAATAAACCAGCAGTTGTAAGTATTGAATATGGTCTTACTACTGCTTATGGCTCAGAGGTTGTTGTTAATGAATCTCCTATCAATGGAATCAAAATAGTTACTGCTTTGCTTTCTTTAAACTAATTTAAACTACTATTATGGCTGTATTTACAGGATTAGGAGCAGGAACAATTGGCGACCCTTATCAAATAACCACGTTAGCCCAATTTAAGACTATGGCGTTAGGTGCATTAATCAAAGACCCAGTGTTCACTGGTTCAGGATTGAACGATGCAGTCTCAAGCGGCGCATACACTGGAACTGACACTGCTAATGTCGACTTTACATTCAGAATAAGTGCAGCGGCATCCATAAAAACACACGCTAAGTACGATAATGGCACTGGATACGTCGTTGGCGATACTTTCACAATAAACGGAGGAAGCACACTTGCATTATGTACTGTAACACAAGTTGCAGGAAGTAGTGTTATTGCTTACACTTTGACATCTGCTGGCGCTGGCTACACTGTTGGTGATAACAAAGCCACGACAAATGTTACAGGAAATGGTTCAGGTTGCACAATCAGTGTACAATCAATTGTTGACTTATTTGCATGGAAGAAAGGCGCAGGTGCTGAAACAATTGTAGCTATCACAGGTGCTGACATAACAATTGCCACTGGTTTGAAGATCAGGCATACTGCATTAGTTGGACATACATTAAATGATACCTGGGTTGTAACATGTACCTTCGGTACGTACTACAAAATGATGAATGACATTGATTACGCGGCAGAAGCTACATTTGCACCATATTATTTCAATGCAAATTTGGATGGCAATGGCTTTGGCTTACTGAATCTGCCAATCGGAAATGGTGGCTTTGCAATCAAAGATGGAACTTATCTGAAGAACATAACTATACGGTATAATCGCAAGCATGCAACGCAAACTAACAACTTTGTATTGTATACACAAAATCGCACACTTGCAAATATAACATTAAGCAACATACATGTTCTAATAACAGGCACTGCTAATGCATTAACAGCATTTGTTAATTCGTCAGATACGTTGGCTGCTTCATGTGTTGTAAATAATATTGCCATTGAAGGCAGCATAATCGGAACATTTCCTGGTACTGTCAATTGTTTAGTCGAGCATATCAAAGTTCTTAGGACGAACTTAGTTACAATTGGTGGCCCTAACGTTGCAATTATTGGCACGCTTAATGGCAATATGAGTTATTGCCAAAACATAATACCATCTGTCATAAGCACAACACAGATTAACTCGTCGTATTTAGTCAACAATCTTGGTCCGAATGTTCTGGTCAAAGAAAGTTTTGCTTTAGTGAATGCCGAGATAACTTATGCTACAGATGCTAATGCAACGCATGGCTTATTCAATTACCTGACAAATGTTGCTAACATTTCATCTGTTCAAGATTCATATTTCAAAGGTAATTTAGCAGTCAACAGAGGTGCAACTTTGTTAGGCAAAGCTGGCTACACATTTGGTGTCATTCCAACGTTACACGTTAACAGGTGTTTTTCATCTGGAAATGTCAACACGCCAGCAAATGACAATCGGACAATTTTGCAACCTGAAAGTGCTAACAGTGCAACATACTTAGCAAATAACTATTACAACAAAACTAAGATAACAAGCATAACGCCAAAAGACATTGCTGGTCAGCAAGTAGGTTTAACATCAGCACAATTTGTTGACACAGCCAATTTCAATACTTGGGACTTCGCTACCATTTGGGCGATGGGCTCTGATGGCCCTGTTTTACGTAACAATCCAGTGTATGCCTTTGAATCAGATATGCGATCACTTAACGTACAATCTGTAACAAGGAACTCGCCATCTTCTATAACTGCATTGCTTTCAACAACCTGGGAATTTGATGTGTACGGTTTAGAAGTATCATTAGATGGAACCATAATATACGATGTTACTGGTGTTCTGTCAAACAACGTTACTTTGGATGATGCCAAAGATGGCTTGTACACATTGAAGGCTTATTGGCTTGATTCAGGTGTTAAGTATTATGCAAATACTACAACATATCAGCATTATTGCATGAATGCAGCTTACACCGAAACAACTGTTGCGGTAGATAGTCAAACAGCACTAGCAGGAACTGTTGATGCTAACCTTGTACACGGAAGTTGCATATACAATGGTTATGTTTACGGAAGTACAAGGAATAAGCAATTTCCTACGCAGCCTGGATGCATTGTAAAAGCGCCATTAGCAAATCTAGCAGCATTTGTTAACTATCCTATCTGGATTACATCCGAAGGCGTAGGAAAATCAAGCGACATGGATCAAATTATTGAGCTTGGCGGATACCTTTATGCTTTATCAGCTAGTGATGAAAGTGGCAGTGTTAGTGGATGTTCTCTGATTCAATTTAATACCTCTACAAATGATTACAAAGTTTTTTCACTAGGACCCTATAATAAAGGTGCACCTATTTTCACGGACGGAGCATATCTGTATATAACTTACCAAGCACACACTATAAAGGTTGATCCTGCAGACTTTATTGCGATTGATACGAAGTTCAATACTTATGGATCATTTGCCTATACTGTGATAGGTTCTTATGATCATAATTCGCAAGGTGGTCATATCTTAGGTGGCTATCCTGATGATTGTAAAGGGTATATCCACTCGGCATGTGCAGATGATCAATTCATATACTTAGCATTCACGACAAGAGGAAACTTATTAACAGATAACAGCGGTTACGCTGTAACTTTGAACAAATCAATGCATGAATTGCATAAAGTCAACAAAGCAACAATGCTTGCTGATTCATGGATATCAATACCTAAAGCAACTGATGACATGAGCCAAACAGGTACACATTTGTATATGGGTGTTGAAGTACAAGCAGGTGCTGACATAAGAACATTTGGTTACGGATGGAGTATAAGTGCTGTTCGTAAATCAGATTTAGCATTGACAGGCTTGCCTAAAGGGCATTCTACTGATAATCCACCTACAATTCAATCATACGGAACCTTGGTTTTCGGTAATTATTTGTTTGACATACGTACAAATCAAAGGACACATGTCATAGACATTACAAATGTTGATGCTTGGTCACCAACAGAACCAATAGCAAAAAGGACATTAGCTTGCATTAAATATACTTACTTAGGTGCAGAATTGACATCTACCCCTAACGAAATATTGTTGGCACCATCAGGCAAATTCTACATGTTTTTGTGGTCATCACCATCTTCCGTGGTACAAACTGATATTCCTATTGCATTGAATTTCTTTGCAATACCAACTGTTGACACAATGAACACCGAATATAGCGAATTGGCAATACAATTAGTAGGCTATGTACTTAACGACGGTGGCAAACCTATCATAAGTCGTGGCTTTAAATGGGGTACAGCATTCGATGCACTCACTAACACTTTAACAAGTGGTGAGACTACAACAACCTTTAATGCGATACTTATGGGATTAACTCCTGGCACATACTTCTACCAAGCATATGCTATTAATAGTGAAGGGGAAGGCTACTCAGCAGTTAAGAGTTTTACATTACAGGATTACCACTGGAGGATTAAAGTTGTCAGTAATAATAAATCAACTTATAGTTCTGATAATTTAGTTACCTCATTTAAAAATAATTAAAGTCGGTATCTTACATAAATTCCCGTAGATTTTTTTCTATCGGAATTTGTTGTTATATTTGCACTATGATAAATATACTAATAATACCTGATGTACATGGAGAAAAATCTTGGAAAATTCCAGCAGATGCAGCAATTTTAGCAGGGAAAAAAATCATATTTCTTGGTGATTATGCAGATGGATATGATATTACATCTAATGAATGCATAGCTAATTTAAAGCAAATTATTCTTTTAAAACGGATGCACCCTAAATTAGTTACTCTACTTTTAGGTAATCATGATTTTGCTTATGTTTTCAATGAAATGGGAACTTCGGGATTCGATCCTCTTGCGGCATTCGATTATTATCAAGTATTTCAAAAAAATTGGAGTTTATTTGATTTAGCCTGGGGATATACAAACGAAGATGGAAAATACACGCTATTTACACATGCTGGGTTAACCAAAAGTTTTTATAAAAGTATTCTATGGGAAATAGAAGACGAAAATAGTAAATTACACAGACTTTTAAAGGATGTTGATTTTTCAATTCTTCCATTACATGAATTGCTCAATTATATTAAAGATGATAATGATCTTTTATGGGAAATAGGTAGAGCTCGCAATGGATATTATTTATCAGGGAGCATTGTATGGGCAGATAAATCTGAATTACTTAGAGAACCTTATCCGGGAATTAATCAAGTAGTAGGACATACTTGTGGATATTCAATCGATATACAAATAAGAAATGGTAATACACTATATTTTACTGATAATCTATATAGGCTTCCATTATCCATAACATTATAGCAAAAATATTTTTTTCCGTCAAATAAAAGTTATATCAATCAAATAGAAACAGAAAAAATATAATGCAGATAATAATCGTAAAATACTTAGGAAAGGCTTCGACCTAATAACTTCTTTTCGCAATGAAAACCAAACAAATCCTGATTTAATCAAACAAGCTCAGAATTTTTTATGAAAAATATATTTTTTATCATTTGTTTAGCTCTTTTATTCTCAAGTTGTGCCAAAGAGCCAATTACTAATGTGCAGACTGTTTCAACTTCTAGTTATATAGGAGAATGGCATGGCCCAATTGATTATAATCTTAACACTGATGTAATTCATAGAGATAATGATTATCGTCAAATTGAACAAATTAATTCTGAGTATTTAACTGCATATTGGTTTTTTGTTCCGAAAATGTGGACAAATATGTATTTCACAAATAATACTTATTCTATTAGAGCGGTATCTACACAGGATGGTTTTTGTAATGGCAAAACAAATAAATGGGTATTTGTTTTTACGGGAACTGGCACGCTTAGTAATGATACATTAGTTGAAAGTGGAGATGTGGAAGATTTTTACTACGAAGATAGTGTATTAATTTTACATCAAACGGGCAAGTGGAAAGCAAGAATGACAAAATTTATTTCAGGTAGAATTTTAATTAAATAAAATGGAATATACTCAACAAGAAATTAACATAGCCCTTAAAAAAATTAAGGAGATGGATCATTATACAATGTGTTATATTTGGCGTAAATCTCCTCCGGGCGCGCAAATTTATTTTCGAAATGATTTGCCCACAAGTAAGGCATTTATAGAAAGATTATTTACACATTTTGGTGGATTTACTCCTGAGATAAGCAAAAGTTTAGGATGGAATGATGAACTATCAAGCTAAACAATTTTTATTGCAAAAAAAAAGACTCTTAAAAGAGTCTTTTTTGTGTGTTTACATATTCAATTCTGCTAACAAATCTTTTAATAGTTGAACTGGAATTGACGTTCGTTCAGAACCTCGTCCACCAAATCCATAATCCCAATTGAATTCTATTTCAATATCTTCTCCTTGTTTTAAGGTGATTTGAAATTCTTCTTGTCTACGTTTATCGGTTATCCAAGTTTCATCTCTGAAATCTGGCTCCCATTTATGTTTTTCTATTTCAAGTGACATTTTTAATAATTATTTAGTTTCTTCCATTCGGTGTAATCTTTATTTAAACGAGCTGATTCTGTTTTCATATCGATAAATTTTAAGTTTACTCCTTCATTATATTTTTTTGCAAATTCTTCATCTAAAGCTATACTCTTACACTTTCAATTGGATGTTCTTCTTGAAATTTTACAAGTTTTTCATATTCAATTTGCATGCATTCTAAAACTGTTTCCATCTCGATACATTATTTTGCGTTAATAGTAATCCATTTACCTTCATTTGAAAACCATAGATAGGGCTTCGTGATGTCATCCTGCCATTCATATTGACTATAGAATTCAATATCTTTTTGTAATAATCTTGAGCGATGAGAAGAATGAAAAGGCTCATATCCTAACCACTTTGGCATTTCAGGTTCGTTAACTATAAATTTCTTCATTGTATTGTTATAGCCTCTTTTAACCCACTCATCTATGCAGGCATTCATATACATGCCTAATGCTTCTGGGTAATCCCACCACATTTTTGTTATTGGATGATTAATTAGACTTTTTCTTTGAGATAGGCCCTTTTTCGTAGGCAATCCAAAAATAGCATCCAATATTTGGCGTGCTTCGACACGCTGTTTTCCTAATCTCTTATAATCGAGAGATTCTGCTGATTTTTTAAAATCAGGAAATGGTAAAAAAGTTTGCATCTTTTTATTTTATATGATATTTTTAGGAAAAGTTCTTTCGTATTTCATATTTCCGGTTCCCCAGATTTTAACAAACCCTCGATCTCTCATTATTTCATCTTCTGTTTTATTGATATCATACCCTGCCTTTACTAATTTATGTTTCATAAAATTACTTCTATGTTGTTTTAAATTATTTTTATACCACCAGTAATTCAATCCAGTATGCCCCTTAGATATAAATCCAAGAGTTTCATAAAAACTCCCATCTGATATATCACATGACGCGTAACTTAAAATTGTTCCCGGTTCATATATTTTTATAAAGTGAGTTAACAATTTAGATGCTCCGCCCACAACTGATGTTTCTAATTTATTACAAAAACGAAGAAGCTCGTAATCTTTTAAAGATGCTGATTTTGAACGCAAAACCATGCGTTTTTTACCAAAAGTCATAAGAGACACAAGTTCTTCATTATAATATAATCCTAAATTTATTGAAGATGGACAGGCGCCTTGTAAATGATTCTCATTAAGAAATGTAGTCTTATCATCATTTGAAACATTTTTTATTGTGCACTTTCTTGCATAAATTTTAATATCAAGTAAACCTAATTTAGCTTTAATAATTGATTTAATGATATTTTGCTTCAAATTCCAATCATCTTCCCAAATATACAATAGAGAAATATTATTCTCATTACACAATTTCCATTTTTTGAAATGTTCGTCTTTTGTTCTATTAAATTCATTATGCCAATAGAGGCCATTGAACTCAATTCCAATTTTCTTCGAAGGAATAAAAATATCGAGTTCTTTACCAAGGGTTCGATATGATTGTTTAGCATCTGGAAAGTGAGTTCGTACCCACTTAAATATGATATTTTCTTGTGATGAGACAGTAATTGAATTTAAATGTTTTTCACAATACATATTATAATTTGTCTTAGAATAACAAAAATTTACCTCTTCATTACAATCTTTATGTGAGCATTTATTTTTTGTAGACAAATTGTGCTTAAATAAAAAAACTTTTTCGCTCCATATTAAATCATCATATTTTTTAGAAAATTGAGTAATTGCTTTAAATAATTCAGGATAAATTCGATAGATAATTTTTTCATTTGACCCCTTTGTGTTTAAGGAATTTAAAAGTTTTAATTGTTCATCATAATTCAAATTTTCAAATTGATCTATATAGGATTCTTTACATTGATCACATAATAAATATTTCTTTTCATTGAGATTGTCACTATGAAGCTCATATAATTTATTAAGATTCCATTTTTTTATAACAACGTTTCCGTGTTGGCAATAGTCATGCACTGACGCGTTTGAGCCTTGTAACGTAACTTTATAATTTAATGCAGCATATCTATTTTCATATAATTCTGTATTAACTTTTTCATGATGATCATGTAAAATTCGTGTATAGTGTCCAGATTCTTTTAAAAAATTGCTTTTACACTTACCAGGGCAAAATTGTGGCACAACATCTTTAGTATACACGATTTGAATATCTTGACCACAATATTTACAAACAGGAAGTGTTCGCAAATTATTCTTAAACATATACACGCTCAAAAACCAATTATTGATATGGAGATGTTTAGTAAAACTACAAATTCCCGCATATAATTCTGGATGTGTTGCATAAATCAATTCTTTGCCAGGTTTTTTAATACTTAATAGATCTTTTATTAGAATATCATAATCATAAATAAGATTATCGTTTAATGAAGCCTCATCTAAACAATATTTGCATAATAAAAACTTTTTGGTGTATATATCATTACCATATTTTAATAACATTGCTTTAAAAGAAACACTCCACATGACAGCATCGCCATGTTTGCAATAATCTGGTATTGTTGTTTTATTTTTAGTTGATTGCACTTTAAATATCTTTTAATTTATATATCATTTTTGTAAATAGTTTCATTTCTATTTACATTTCTTAATTTATAGTTAATAATAAGCTTTAAAAGTAAGGCTGGTAAACTTTTCTTTGCATCCATATAACAACATAGGATATATTGATGTTAAAAATCTGTTATAAAACATATGCATTAGGTAGTATAGTTATTAACTAGTCCTTTAATATATACTAAAAATAAAAGTTAATTATGCAAGAACACAATTATTTAATTCTTGAACGTTCTTCTCAAAATCTTCAAAAAATTACAAAAAATGGCAAAACAATGCTTGAAGGAGTATTTGCTGAATTTGGAATTGAAAATAGAAATGGAAGAATATATGAAGAAAAAGAATATTTACCTCACTTAGAGTATTTGAAAAAGGATATTGCAAATGGCAACCTTCTTGGTGAATTAGACCACCCAGAAAGATTTGAAGTTGCTCTTGGTAGTGTTTCACATAGAATCTCTGAACTTTGGTATGATCAAGCTGCTCGTCAAGTAAAAGGCAGAATTGAAATTATCGATGGCACTCCAAAAGGACAAATTGCTAAATCATTATTGGAAGCAGGAGTTCCTCTTTCAATTTCTTCAAGAGCAGCTGGTACTGTTAACGAAGATAAAACCGTATCTATTCAACAAATTTACACTTATGACTTGGTTGCTAAACCAGGTTTTGAATCAGCGCAATTGCACACAGTAAATGAAGGTGCAAATCCAAAGCAAACTGCTGAAATTAATAAGATGATTGCTCAATTAAACGAATCTTCAAATTCGCGTCAAGCACACAGCATAAATGAAAATTTAGGTTATAAAAATGACGAAAATCTTTTAATTATCGATTTAACAGACAAGTTTCCTCATCTTCAATTACGTGAAGAAGCTGCCGCAATTAATAAAACAAAAATAAACGAAAACAATCACATGGCAAACGAAAAACCAGAAGCTCACATGGATGAAGATGCTTTCCAAAGATGGACAGTATTTTTCAAAAAAGAACTTAGCGCCATTAATGAAAGGTTAGATCAAATTCAAACTGGTGGTTCGCCACAAGACCTTACGAAAATTAAAAACTATATTGAAAAAATTCGTAAGATTCAAGAAGATTCTTTGAACTGGCAATCTGAAATCGCTAAGGCAGTTAATGAAGTTGCAGTTCACTCGGACACTCTTGCAAAAAAGAGCAACAATCATTATGGATTAACTAAAAAGATAATCGAAACTGTAGGACACAACGCAAAAGTGTTAAACGCTACACAAGATTGGACTTCAAAAGTAGCTAAAACTACAAACGCAATTGCTGAATCAGTAGATCATAACGCTAAGATGCTTAACGGTCTTAACGAATGGACAAGCCAACTTTCAAAAGGAGTTAATAAACTTAACGAATGGGGAGAAGAAAAAGCAAAAGCTATTAATGATATGCATGATTGGGTAGGTACTCAAGCAAAAGCTATTAATGGAATGCATGAATGGACATCATCAATTGCTAAAAATCTTAATGGCACAGCTAATTGGGCCGAAGATATGTTCGGAAGAGCTATCAGTAAAGAAGATGCTACTAAAATTCTAGAATATGTTGAATTGACAGCTCAATCAAAAACTGATCCTAAACTTCGTGCAAAAATTGATGAAATGCTTAAAACTAATTCAATAACAGCTAAACCTCTTAATGAATCGCATTTAAAAGGAATTGCTGTAATAGATTCAGTTAAAAGAACTGGTAATGTAAAAGTAAACACTGATGCAGGCAAAAGCACCGGAGTTGAATTCGACGAAAAAACAAAAACTATCATTGCAAAACTACGCAAAATAAAACTCTCAAAAGAAAAAATGCCAGTTGGAAATGATAAACTTCAAATGAATCCTAATAAAGCTGGTGGAAAACTTGGCGGTGGAAGTGGATTAAATAATGATCCTGCTAAATTAAAAGCTACCAAAGTTATTTCACAAGATACTTCTCTAGATGGTAAAGGACCAACAAAATCATATACGAGTAATCAACGTATGAAATTGAATCAAAAACCTGATGGAAAAACAAATGAAAATTTTACTCCTATTGATATTCAAACTCGTAAATCGAATTTGGACACTAAACTTGAAAATATCATTAATACTTTAGAAAAACAAAAAAGCATTAATGAAACTGTTAAACGAGCATTTCCGTTCGTAGAACTTTTAAGTGAAAGCGATCAAAAAAGATTTGTCGGGTTAGATGCAACTGATAAACAAAAAGTGGCTAATGAAGTTCAAAAGGTTCCTACATCTGATTCTAAAGTAATCGTTAAATTATGGGAAAATGCATTAACTGAAAACAAAATTGATCAACCTCTTTGGTTAACTTTGGCACCTAAAGTGTACAAAGATGCTTTTGCAAAAGCACCACAGGCAGTGAAAGAAAATGTTGAAGCTAAAGCAGAATTCTTTACTTTAAATACTCAATATCAGATTGACAATTTCTGGGAAACAAGTGGCGTAATTGCAAAACCTACATACTCGTTGAATGAATCTATTTCAGCAGTAACCCCAGAAGAAACTGAACAAAAATTAGATACTTTTGTTGCAGGAGTTGGAGAACAAATGAAACGTTTCTTTAACTAATTTTTAATGCACTAAGTATACAATTACAGTAGTTAAACTGTGATAAATAAAAAGAATAACAAAACTTTAACAAAAAAAAATAAAATAAAGAAACTTAAATGAAACAATTAAACGAACAAGCAATTGTAGCAAAATGGTCACCAATGATCGAATCAGTTACAGGGCTTACTGACAAAGCAAAATTGTCATGGGTTGCTAAATATGCTCACTTTCACGCTTTGAATGAAGCTGCAATGGGCGGAGTATCTGCTCCTTATTCAACTCTTTACAACGTACCTGGCGTAGGTAATGCAGTTCCTGCATCACAAGCTGGTACAAGTGGTCTTCAACAATCACAAGCAGCATCAAAAGGATCAGGTGACAAATGGCCTGCATTACTTCCAATGGCTTTACAAGTAGCTACTAGAACCGTAGGGTTTGACGTAGTAAATGTAATCCCAATGCCAGGTGCAACCGGAGTTATCTCTTACTTAGATTATGTTTATGCAGGTGGTAAACAACCTTATGGCGCACAGCCAGGAACAGCTGCAAATCCTAACCCTAGCGCAGCAGCAATTGCTCTTCAAGAAGCTCCATATGCATTTAAACTTGCTGTAGATGCTTCAACAAAAGGATGGTTAACTGATGGTAAATTAGTATCATTCTCTGCAAACGCATCACTTGGTGGTGGAAAGTACATGACTGCTAACTACATTGGAAAAGCACGTATTGATGGTTATGCAATGTTCAAAACAACCGCATTTGGAAACGGAGCTACTAATCTAGCTGACGTATTTGATGGTTCAGCAACTGTAACTATTGACTCTTCACTTGCAACTGTAGCTACTTATCCTACTCTTATTTCAACTTTGGAAGATCAAGTTCAAGGTTTTACTGGTGCAGGTACAACTGACACAGACGCATGGGCTGGAACATTCGTTTCAGGAACAACTCTTTACGAACCAATGGATAGAGGAACTGGAGAAAACACTTACCCAAGATCACTTGGTCTTCAAGTTTTCACCAAATTTATCGGAGTTGGAACTTATCAAGTTGCCGTAAACGTAACTCAAGAACAAATCCAAGACCTTAACAAACAATGGGGTATTGATGTTATTGCAATGGTTGAAAATGCTGGTATCAATGAAATCAGCCAATCAATTAACAAACACATCTTATCACGTCTTTTCAGTTTAGGTTGGAAAAACCACGTAAAAGCTAACGATGTTGAAGGTATCAACCTTAACATGAACTGCACATCAACTGGTGCACTTACATCAATCGCTTATGCTTATGCTGATGGCGAAAACACTGTAACAACTACATCAATGACTATCCCTGGTTTTGCAACTTATGCTTCAGTGGTAGGTGCAACTTTTGAAAACCAAGACACCATAATCAAACGTGTAATGGCTAACATCCTTGCAGCTGGTAATGTTGTAATGCAAAGAGGTCGTAGAGGTCCTGCTAATTTTATTGTTACTAACCTTAAATTGGCTACCGCATTGCAAACAAACAGTGGATATACTTTCTCACCGATTGTAAACACATTCACTCAGTCAAACGGTTCATTGTATCCTCTTGGAACAATCGCTGGTATGACATTATATGTTGACCCTAACATGCTTTACTCAGACACACGTGTTTTAGTAGGACGTAAAGGTGCAAGCGACGAACCTGGCGTAATATTCGCACCATATCTTATGGCTGAAAGCGTTAAGCTTATCACCGAAGGTACAGGCGCTCCTAAGGTAATTATCAAATCAAGATATGCATTAGTAGATGCAGGTTTCCATCCAGAAACTCAATACTTGACATTGTTCTTTGCTACAAACGCTGGAGCAGTTATATAATCTTTAACTTCTATTAATTTAGAATTCTAAAGAGGGGGCAATGCTCCCTCTTTTTTTATGTTTAAAACTTTTATGTGCATTTAGTATATAAATCTTAATTGAAGCAGGTTAATATATAAAGTATATACATAAGATATGATTTGTAAAATAGAAAATTGCCAATTTGAAAATGAATCCCAAAGAAGTTTCATTCATCACATTAAACATGAGCATAATATTAATTCTTTAGAAGAGTATTTTAATGATTTCGAAGCTGTTTCGCCTGTAAAATGTGAATACTGTAATAATGAAGCATCATGGAACGATAAAACTCATTTATATCGTAAAGTCTGTCATGATAAAAAGTGTATAGGAAAGTATGCTCATAGTATTGCAAAAGAAAATAATTTCAAAAATTTCGGTATAACAAATGTAAGCCAATTACAAAAAGTCAGAGATAAAATTGATGCTACTAAATTTCAACGATATGGAAGTTCCCATTATAATAATATTGATAAAAATAAGCAAACTTGTTTAGAAAGATATAATGTTGATAATGGTTCAAAAACACAAGAATCAAAAGAGAAAATCTCTAAAAAATATAATGAATCAAATAAAGAGAATAGAAAACAAAAGACTATTGAAACTAATCAATTAAAATATAACGTTGATTGGAATTCTCAATCTATAATAATGCAAGAACATCGAAAAGAATCAAATTTATCAAAATATGGTGTCGAGCATCCTATGCAGAATAAAGAATTTTATGAAAAACGAAAATCTGATTTTTTAGAAAAATTTGGTTATGCATATATAACACAAATTCCGGATGTTCGTGCAAAAATATCTTCTACTAATTACGAAAAATCCAAACAACAAATTTTAAATATTTTCAAAGATGTTATCGTCGGTTTTCCAGAATATGGATTAGTTACAATTAAATGTCCAGTATGCAAACAAGAATCAACTATGCCAGCAGGATTTATGATGCAACGAAACAAATTCACTACCGATATTTGTTTGCATTGTACACCATATAATATTCCAAGTTATGTGCAGATTCAATTAAGTAAATGGATAGAAGGTCTTGGAATAGAAGTAAAAAATAATTATAAAATTCCCGGCAGTCAAAAAGAAATCGATATTTTTATTCCAGAAAAGAATATTGGATTTGAATTTAATGGAATATACTGGCATAGTGATAAATTCCAACCGAAATTTTCCCATAAAAATAAAAAAATGCTTGGTATTAATGCAGGAATTAATATTATTACAATTTGGGAAGATGATTATCATGGAAAATGGGATATTATTGCTAGTAAGATAAAAAATTCTGTTGGATTACCCGAAGAATCTATAGGAGCAAGAAAATGTCAAATTAAAAATATTGATAATAAAACTGCTAAAGAATTTATATCATCCAATCATATTCAGGGATTTATAAATGCCAAAATTTGTATTGGACTTTATTATAAAGATGAATTAGTTTCTGTAATTTCTTTTGGAAGGCGAAATGGTTTAAAGGAAAATGAATGGGAAATATTAAGATTTTGTTCAAAATTGGGTTATAATGTGCAAGGCGCTTTTAGTAAACTTATAAAGCATTTTAAAGAAATTTATATGCCTACAGTGATAGTTACATATATTGATTTAGACTGGTGTAATTATAGAAATAATGTCTATGAAAAAAACGGATTTGAATTTGTATCAGAAACTGAGCCTGGCTATACATACACAACTGGTAAATATCGAGAATCTCGACAAAAATATCAAAAACATAAACTTGTAAAAGAAGGATACGACATAAATAAAACTGAATCTGTTATTATGTCTGAAAGGGGTTATTATAAAGTTTGGAATTGTGGCAACTTAAAATATAAATGGACTCGTAAGCAATAAATATAAAAAATCTCAAAATAAACTGAAATATATAGTAAAAGAAATAAAATAATTTAGCCTCATGACCGAAAAAACAAATTCTCAATTGACATTAGATGTTAGCACATTGATTTATAACACAGCTAATATCAGTGCTGACTTAACTATGACATCCATATCCCGTGTTGGGTTAAAAGATGCTAGTGGTAGTAATGGTGATGTTTTTATTTTAGATTCATCCCTCTATTTAAAAATGAATGATGTTTGGCATTTTATTCTTTGCCCATCAATCGTTTTGTAAACATACTTGTAAACGCGCAAAAAGAGAGCAATTGCTCTCTTTTTTTATGATGATACCTTAAAACTTTTTGCCTCCATATTAAATCCAGCATTTAAATATTTCCTCTATGATGATTAAATAATTGCCCATAAGGAGAATTTGAAAATTCTGATTTGAAATCATTTCCAAATTGAGTAGGGTCTCTAAACAATTCAAAATTATTTCTTACACTTAAGATTGTTAGCACTGATTGATCATGTCTATGATCTTTGAATTCCATGAAATTTTGTTTGCCTGCCATGTTTGGCCCATCTGTTACAATTTGCCAATTTCTCATGTACTTTTGCCATTCTTTTAAAAATTCTATATTTGCTGAGGTTTTTTCCCAAAGAGAAACCGCTCCATTTATCATATTTGCATTCCAATACTTAGGTTCATCTGCCTCACATAAAACAAAACAATCTCGTTTTGTCCACATCTTTGCGATATGTGAAGGTACACCAACAGGTGGAAGCTTAAAAATGGTCTTGCCACCATTCACGTTTCCTCTCGTCACTTCAAATAATGGAGTAAGGTTATCCAATACACTTAATCCTGCGTCTGAATATAGTACAACGTCGCCATCATCTAATCCTTGAAATGTCTCAAGAATAATAAATGCTTTCCATATCCAATACCCTGCTCCTCTTGGTTGTGATAGAATAAAAGCATTTTTCTTGCCAAACTCTGTATTATTAATATAAGCGGGATTATATGCAATAAATTCATCTACTTTTCCAAGATCGAGTGATGATGTTCGAAGCAAACTTAAACTGTTTGCATATTTTTCATTTCCAAATGAGATATGAACCTTTTTCATCGATTTAAATTTATGATATTATTCCTAAGATATTGTGCCAGTTATTTCTAGCATATATTCGACAGTTTTCCAATCTACATATAATTTACCTAAATCTACTATCAAAGGAATTCCAAGGCCGGCATCATCAATATAAATATCTGCCCATACTTTTGGAGAGGATGTCCACCCTTGTCGAGGATTTCGATTAATGCCATATAAGGGAATATCATTTTCTTTGAACCAATTAACAGCATCAGTTAGATATGAAGTTTTATCATTATCACTTCTCATTGTATTCAAAATGAGCTGATGCCCATTAGCTACAAGTTTTTTTAATACAGGAACTGCTCCAATATCTTTTCCTATTAAAGGAAATTCATGCGTGACACATGTCCCGTCAAAATCAATTCCAATTGTCATTTTTTTATTCTTAATGAATTAATTATGCATTCCATCCAATCCAGCACATCGATATAATATTTACTATAAAAGATGTCATGTTTTGTAATCCACATATATGGAAAGTATAAAAACATTCCCAAAAATAGCATTAAAATTGCAACTATTTTAAATACGATAAATAGCAAAACTCTTAGTATTTTCATATGTTTTTATTTTTGATATACTGATACATTTTTTACAATCATCGGAGTCAAGTTGTCTAAATTAAAATATTGTTGTACTCCTGTTCCAATAATTATTTGCTGAGCCTCAGACATAGCATTCAATACTTCAGGATCTGTTATTTCTCTAACAAGATAGCCATTATAGTATAATTTAATAAAGTCTCTTTCCCACCAAATAATATAGGTAATAAAATCTTCAGTTACTTTATTTGGAAGTCTATGAGTGCAAGCTCCTGCTGCATAATTACCACCTTGGCCATCACTCATATGAATATTTGATTGTAAATTTCTATTGTTGTGATAATCATTAGTACCATCTGAATAACCTTCTAATAAATCAATTTCTGGAGGCCAATTTGCAACTCCTGTTAGCCACAAAGCCGGCCAAAGTTGTACACCACTTGGCAAAATTGCCTCAAATAAAAATATGCCATATTTCCAAGATGCCCGTGAGCGCATTACTCCTACTGCATTTGGAATAGTTATAGCTCCGAAATTTCTTGATTTTTCAACAGCCGAAAAAGATATGGATGATGCTGAATGATGTGAAGTGCTTATAAGTTTTATTTGCTCAGGATCAAACCAGCATGTTAAATTTCCGGGATGATAAGGTTGTCCCCACCATGTAGAGCCATCTTCCCAATTAGTCTTCCAATCATTTTCAAAATAATCGTAGAATATTTTTTTATATTCTGAGGGAATTAAGAAAGGGCCGGATTTTTCAATGTTAAAAATATATCTCGTTAAATTAGCAAACCCCAATTTAAATCTCGAGAGTGCATCGTTAAATGTAATTTTATATTTTGCCATTTTTATTCTATTTATCTCTGGTCATCATTATTTAAACGTTCAAGGACAATGCGAGCTATCTCTCGAAATCCCAGAATATCTTTTGTGTCGTTGCGGTACATGCCGCCATTGTGAACGTAGTATGTTTCTTTCATTGCATTGACAATCTGCTCGATGTCTGGGTGATCTTCTATTTTTTCCATGATTTGTATTTTTTTGCGGGAATGGAGGGACTTGAACCCTCGATCACGGTTTTAGAGACCGCTGCCCTAACCAACTGAGCTACAAACCCATAAAGGGCCCCTCATAAGAGAGGAAGCCCATTAAACATTTTTGAGTCGGTTAAACATGCTAATGCAGTAATTTCGTTATTTATGTCAGGTTCTCTGAATACTGAATATTCCATATCTTTGTAATGAACTTTATTAAGCCATTTTTCAAGAGATTCTTTGTTTCCAACATTCAAATAAATTAACGTTTGATTGTTCCATGTGTTCTATGGAAAATCTAACATCCATTGTGCAACGGCATGTCCAGCCTGAACCGCAGATGAAGATCGATTAAGATCTGACCTCACTAACACATAGAGCTTCTCCATACTTTGCAAGTAATTCAGTTAGTTTTCGTTCAGAATAATCAGTGTCCTTTGAGATAATTTGGAAAATTTCTTTTCCTTTTAATACTCCGTATGCGATATACATATGCATGAGTTCATGTTTTTGTTCTCTTGCTAATGCAGCTGCATCGTTTGGTTTCATTGTTCTTACTCCGATGAATCTAACGGCTTTGCGTTGTTCTTTCGTTGCTCTTTGTTTTGCAGCGAGTACTGCGATTGCTGATTTTAAGTCTTTTCTTGTCATGATTTCTTTTGTTTTTTTAAGTTTTTTGATGATTGTTTACTGTCTAAATTCAAAAGAATGACGTCTGGACTTCTACTTCTTACCTAATGTTTCATGGTAATTAATGTTTAGATTAGTTATTATTATAATTTATATATCTCTATTTCACAATAGTTTCACTTGGGATGTTTTGTGCAACCTATTTGAAAGTTGTATAATCATCGTCTGTCATCTGTTCAAATATGTCGTTTACTCGGTTAAGTTTTCTTCTTTCTTTATAGGCTCTTGGTTCGAGATTTTTCTTGTATGTCCATGTTTGTTATTGATTAGATTGCAAATATAAAACATTTATTTGACATAAAAAAATTTATTAAAAAATCATTTCATTAGTTTCTGGATTCCAATCACACGTTAATGGCTTGTATACATATCTATACCGTTCATCAAGAACAGAAGCATTTATAAAATGAGTGTTTCCATTAAATGCATATCCTCTTCCAGAATGAATATGCCCGTATACATGAATTTTAGGCTTCAATATTTCTATTCTATCAGCAAGTAATTCACATCCTAAATGATCATTTCTTCCAATTAGTTGATCAAGATGCCCATAAGATGGACCATGTGTAATAAGAATATCGGTATCATTAGGGATATTACTCCATTTTTCTTTTAGTTGCCAACCGTTTCTTGGAAGATTGAATGCCCAATTTAAAAATTCAGGTTGCCAAGGAGACCCATAAATTTTTATATGATTTCCTCCAAAAATATATGCTTCTTCTCCAAAAACATAGCTATTATCTTGTAAAAGATGAATACTTTTATATGAATCAATAATCTCACTTATTTTTTCAGAATTATGTTCAAATCCAAAATCATGATTCCCGGGTATGAATATTTTATAATCGTAATTTCGTAAACCATCGAACCATTCGCAGAATTCTTTTATTTCTTGTACATGGCCTCTTGATGTAATATCACCCGCATGAATCAATAAATCACCTCCTGGTAAGTCTTTTGTAACTAACTTATGATACGTATGTGTATCACTCAAAAAACTAATCCTCACGAGACATTTCATCAAATTTTAACATATCAAGGTAAATACACATACTTTCAAGTAATTCAGTTCTATAAAGAATTTCTTGAATATTATTAATGAGAACTCGTTCAAGATATTTCCCATCTTTTCTTATGAAAAATACTTCTACATTCTTGAGACCTTTGTTTCCATTAACTGCATCTTTTCTAGCCCATTCTGTACAGAATTTATCAGACCACCACTCGAAACCCTCAGGATTCACGAAGTATGGCTTAGCGTCATCTTTATCCCATGGAAATAGTATCCATTTGGTTTTTTCGTGTGATGGTTCAGGAGGCATCTCTAAGTTATTTTCCATTGATATTAGCTTTAAATGTCATTTTATCAATTTCTGATAATAATTGAAATCTCATTAATAATCGATCAGATTCTGATGCATAATGCCATTCTACATTTTCGTTACAAAGGGCTGCTATCAATTTTTGCTTAAATGTGTAAGTCTTTTTCATTATATTAGATGAATTAAATTCTTTTCAGAAAGTTCCTTTTTGAATTTTTTGATGACATATATTGCATCTTTTACTTCATCAATATCCTCTTTATTCTTTAAAAGTTTTTCGGGATCAATATATCCTTCATAAAACAAATCATAATAAAAATCATCTGTTTCTAAAGGTTTTAATTTTGTTAGAAATTCCATTGTTTTTTTATTTAAAAGTTATTGCTCTAAAATCTGACATTATTTGATTATAACGAGGCTTAAATTCTTCAAACAAAGAAAGCCAATCATAATAGTTGAAAATTTCATAAAAGAATGAATTACAACTATCGTAGTTTTCAATTTTTCCGGTTTTGACTATCTGAATTCCAAAATCAATTATTCTAAATGCATGAAACATTGATTTTCTTCCAACTGCCATATCAAGATCAGCTTCTACTGTTAATTTCTTTTTACATTTAACCCAACTGTTTGATGATTTAGCTGATAAAGAATGACGCAGTTTTGCAATATCAAGTTTGAAAGGAAATTTCATTGTTTCTTTTAGGATACCCGATTTTAAAAATTGACATTCCAATGCTGAAATTTCATGGTCTTCAATTCTTTGGCGATGTTCTTCAACAGTATAAAAGTTGATATTTATGAGATTGTCAGAAAATTGTTCTTTAATTTTTTTCTTGACAACGATTATAAAATCATGATCTGAATTTGGACGATATGTTCCATATACTCTACTTCCATAGGGATAGACACATACAACATTATCTGGATTCAAATATGCCCTTTTATAAATTTCTTCTAGCGTTAAATTATTTTGTATCATTTTCGAAGGTCTACAATCAGGTCCTGAATCAAATTTTGTATTTCAATAATCTTGACTCCTCACCCGTGCTAGGGTCTATTTGAATTGGAGGATTTCCTACCCATGTGATATGAGGACAAATTTTATGATAAATTACTCCTATAAGCGCATAAATAGTGTTAGCTATATTAGATGTAAAAGTTTTTCTTAGTAATAAAGTTCCACCTAATATTATTCCACTTATGCCTAATACCATTCCAAGAATAATCATAAAATTTATAATCCAATCAAGAAAATCATATAACATTATAGATCTATATAATCCGTAGCCAAGCACACCTGTTGCAAATGCTATTATACACCCGAAGATAATTTTTCCAATAATTTCACCTATCTCTCTTCTTTTTTTGTCTCTAAGTTCTTCCTCTGTAGATATTACTTTAGCGTAAATCGGTTTTTTAAATTTTTTAAACAAGTAAGAAATTAATTTAAAAAATATAATGATTGGACTAAGAGCCACTAAGAAGATGATCAGCCAGAAGAACGGACAAAGCCAGTTTGGAGGATTAACTCCAAAGACCCATGCGTAATATCTTGATAACCAGTTTTGATAATTAAATTTAAGTTCCATATTTTTTTATTTTAGTTTGGTGCAAATATAAAAAAATATTTGACACTAAAAATTATTATTTTACTATTACTCTTTTATTACAAATGTCACACATCCATTGACCTTCTCCATTAAGATAAAGGTTAGGTTCTTTGCAGTTACATATTACAAAGTTTTGTGCAAAATATGAGTTTTGTAATTTAGTTTCTGTCGGATTAAGAGCAGACTTTTTGTAAGATTCCTTTGCTCTGTACTCGGAAAGAACTGCTCTGCCGTACCCCTCCATAAGCTCAACTATCTGTTCTTCAAACAGGCCCATTACAGATTCTGATACATTTGCATACAGCTTGAAATAAAGTTTGGCGCTCATGTTAATCTTTATGTAAGTTTATATTGTATTCAAATGACCCACCCCATTTCTCAGCAAGATGCTCGATAAGATTAGATGTATTACTAAAGTCCTTACGTGGAGTATTCATATAAATTGATTCGAGTACTGTCTCGTACTCACTTATCTGTTTTCCCATAGATATTATAACATCACCATCTTGAGGGGTGTAATGCCTACGTTTGTGCTTCTCGAGCTCCTCAGCTCGTATACCATAATCGATGCAATTGGTAGCCGCCATATCATTCACGAAGTCAGTGAGAATCGCATCTGCAAGAAATTCATTTATCGTACCTTCATACTTTCCTCGGTAATGCGAGGCATAGTCGGTCACAAGGTTTATGAAATCAAGCTTATTCATGATACCTATAGGACGTTTATAGTTGTGGTAAACTCTTTCGAACAGCCAGTAGGCTACTCTTGTGCCTCCTTTACAATAAACTTCATAAGCTATTGCGATTGGCTCTGCCACAAAGCCTTCAGGCTTCTTATAACTTTCCAAGAACTTTTCAATCAATTTTGTCTTTGTCATTTAATAGTTACTTTAGGTGTTGCATTCTGATACGAAATTTCGTCAAGGCGATTGGAGCAAGTTCTTTTTCACTAAGTTGTTTATGAGGAGTTCTTGGAATACGAATCAAACCTAAGTTTTCTTCTGGATGATAACTAATCTTAGTTATCTGACTTATATCAAAGTGTATTTCAACCATCTTAACAAAATTGTATTTCGTTGTAAAAAATCGTTTGAAGCACGTTGTCAGCAGTGCAGGCATCGTCGTTCTGTGTTATCATATCGCTTAAATCACTAAAGGGAACTTCACTCATTCTTTCATGAACTTCTTTCATTGTTATTTCTGCGTCCTGATCTCCATCACCTTCAATATCAATAACTTTGAGTGAGTCACCATTACGTAAAATTTGCATGAGAACATCCTCATAGCATACGTCGACATCTTTATTAAGTTGACTTTTAAAAATATCTTTTGCTGCTTGATACTCTTCAGCTATATAGGAAAGACGTAAACCATGTGAACTAAAGTCATTCAGACCATTACAAAGAGCATTATAAAACATACTCTCACTTTCTTCATTATCGAGAATTATTTTCATTTACCTATGTTCTATTAGAATGTAAGTTTCACCTAAATTTTTAGTAAATCTGTATGTTTGTGCGCTATCTTTGTCAGACATTGTTCGTGTAGCATACCAAAGATTATGATCTTGCCATGTTACATTAACAAGTTTTTCACCCGCTGGTAAAAGAATTGTTCCACTGTTTTGTGTATCATCTTGTCCATTTTCAGTGCATGCTGTCATAGCAAAAAGCAGCATAATTCCAAAGATTAGTTCACTGTGTACTCCTTCACATAGTAGTCTGCCTTGTTACGTGAACAAACTATTTTGTAATATTGTTGTGAAGGTCCGTATCCGTGGTTTGTACGAATCTCTTCCGGGTCTCCCACTCTGTGATTCATGTAGTGTCTGTCCTCGATTATGTGAGGCTCACTTGGAAAACCACTCATTGAAGGACTCCAATCGAACTTGAAGTGGATGTAGCCTGTTGAAGCGGCGCATCCCCATCCAATGGGGTACACCTTGTCTCCTACTTGCAGGTTGTCGTTAGTCAACACATAATCGACTCCCTTGTGTTTGTGCATTATATTCATAGTGCAAAGGTAATCAATTTCTTCGACAGAAAAAAATTTATTTTTCTTTGAATGGAAATTTTGAAACTCTCAATAGCTCATAAAGTTCTTCCTTGGTGTGAGCGTCAAAGAACTCTTTCCACTTCAAAGCATCAAGCTCGGCTTTCTTAGCTTTCTCCTGGGCTTTAGCAGTTTGGTGATCAACGATTTCGGCTGTTATTTCATTGGTATCACGTTCGAAATCTACTTCGAACATTTTATGTTCTTTCATAATATTGAGTTGTCTTCCTTTGATAAGAAATAAAGCAATGGACCATAACAGTATGTGGTTTGATCACCAGTTGCAGGTATCGTCCTGTCACATCGGTCAATTACCCAGCCGTCGTTTAAGAGCCTTTCAAGAGCATCGATTGATTCCTGTGCGTTGTCTTTGTTAAAACTTACTCTGTGTATCTTAAATGTTGTCATTCTTTGCGTTTTTGAGGTCCTCTTTGTATTTGTTTTCAGCGTACGCCATCATCTCGGCGAACGAGGCGACGTTAGCGGGGTCGTAGTTCGAACATGCACGGATGGCCTCTTCGGGTTCATCAGTGAACATAATTTCTTTGTACCATAGGTCTCCTTTATATGAGTGCGTGTTGTCATCTGAAGCCACGGTCCAGAACCTGAAGCCCTTATCTGGTAACGTTAAGTGTTCCAAAACAACATATTGCTTGTTATCTGGGTTTCTCGGTTCCTCTGCAGGAGCATTCTTTGTCTCGTTGTATGCGTCGTCTTTCATAGAGGTCTTTCTAAGATGAATGCAAAAGTTCCGTAATTTGGGTTGTTTCCGCCTAAGTGTTGTGCTGTTACGGAGACCACTTTCCAGCCATTATCGAGCCAAGTGTTGATGTCATGCGCTAGCATGGTGATGATTACTTTTTGTTCCATGTTTACCAGATTGGAGGTCCTTTGTACTGCGATCCATTCACCCAATCGCCTTCTTCGATCCACGGAGTGTCAATGTCTGGGTCGGGGTGGGCGACCTCTCCGTTTGAATAAACCTTAGCAAGCTTATCCTGCTCCTCCAAGAGGAACTTATAGTTATAGCCATGTCCGGGAAGCTCAGTGAACTTCACCATGACTCCGTTGATGTGGTCTTCACTGAGGCGTTCGTTAACCTCGATCTCCTTGATTGTGGCGATTCCGCCGGCAGTGTCGCTGCTTCCGTTGCTGATAGACATGGAACCACGAATGAACATCTTGTCGCCTACTTTGTGCTTTATCATTACTTTGCGTCTAAAGAGTAACCAGTGAGGATGGTGCCTTCAGGAACTTCGAACACATTGGTTTCTTTTCCGACATGTGAGTCTAATCCCCAGTTGTTCTTCCAGTGTTTTGTTAGCTTCCAGCCGTTTATTCTTAATAGCGGTTTCGTTTTTACATACTTGATAGATGACCTATCGGCATTCTTTGTTCCTAAGTGGAAAAGACTGTCTTCCGTCATGTAGTAGAATGCATACTTCATTGTTCCATCAATAGTTCCTGAACCAAGAAAGAAGTGTCCCGATGTGGATGAGTTGTCCTGTAATGTAACAAGGTCTCTTGTGCGAGTAGTAGGCTCAATTTCGGTAGGCAAGCAGAATCCTAAAAGGATGCCAAGCAACATGCCGACTAAGGCTCCTGTCAATCCTGCGATTATTGACATACCATCGAATCCATCATCGATGACTGCAATGTAAATGGCTGCGATGGCGCCTAAGATCATTAAAATTAAAACTGTGTACATAGGTGTTTGTTTATTTGGGTTTGTCTTTTGCCAACAGTCGGTGGTCGTCCCATAGGAACTCTCCCATTATCTCGCCGTTGACGAGTGTTTTGTGTTTGATTATTTCGAGAAACTGCTGTAGATAAATCTCCACAGTATATCCGTCAGGGTGTAAGAGAGTTGCCCAGTTCTGGCTCTGGCCAAAACGCCATCCGAGAAGTTTCCATCCTTTCTTATGAGTCTCCTCAACCACATATATGGGAAGAGGTTTGACTGGATTCTTTGTATTGCAGCTATATGGGTTGCCCCATGATGCAAAAGCTGATGGCAATCTACCTACTTTGGTAAGCTTTGTGAGGAACCCTACGTCACATTTGACATAAGTTCCATTTTGATAGACACTTTGTTTCTTTTCTATCTTCAAAAGGAGCTCATTGTCCTTTAGTTTGTAACCTTCTTCGTAGAGCCTCATACTTCCATCCTCCAAATTTCTCTTACCTTATTCATCTTACGAAGGTGTGGAGGAAGTTCCTTTTTGATGGTTTCGAATAGCGACTCAAGTCCCTTTTCGTGGGGCTTCAAAGCTTCTTTGCCAAGCTTGGCATAGAAAACTTCCGTGAATGCTTGCAAGCCATACTCTGTAATGGCGTAAAGTGCTCGGGCTTCTTGCTCTTTGAGATTTAAAATGACATTAAAGTCAAATGTTGATTGACTGTTTATTTCCATGACTAAATGTGTTTTGATTTGCGTAATGTAGACCACTCGGTTTTCTTAGCCCTTCGCCTTACGGCGGGGTTGGATGATGGCCTGATGTTGTGTGCGTATGTGTCAAACAACGCCTCGGGTATGAAGTGTTGTACAAAATATTCTTCATGTAAAAATCTTCCTACAAGGTATTCTGCTATCATATTTATTTGATTTTTTCAGTTTTATTAAAAACGATGTTGTTACAATCATCAAGCTTTGCCCAAAAGCGAAGAGCACTCTTTTTCTTTTCTTTTCCTGAGGACCACCTGTCTTTTCGTACAATGGTTCCTAAGTTCTTTGCGTAAAAAGTGATGCTGCTATAATCGGATGAACCCTTGCGGATGTATATCCTATCGATAGCAAGCACAGTGCTTGCTGGTAGAGTTACTTTGAGTTCGGGAATGAACAGAGCTTTTGCTTTTTCATTCCACGCCTCTTGGTCTGCCCAATACTTAACGAATTCAGGACAATTTTCTTCAGCTTCCTTTTGAAGCTTTTGAAATTCATCATATCTACCATTCCCGCGATATTCTTCCCATTTTGGGTAGTTTACTTCATAATCAAAATTCCTCATTGGAGGAAGTACTTCATCGTTTATCCAACCTTCCCAGTTTTGGGAATAGCCGAAGAACTTGCCGAGGTCTTGGTTCCTGCCCTCAGGGTGCAGTACGAAGTTCCAGTCCTCGGTGAGGACAATGTGGTCTCCAATTTCAGGTACGTACATTTTCATAGTGCAAATATAAACAATGTTTGTGACAGAAAAAAATGTTTAGAAAATTTTGTTTACGAAGTCAGGTTTGAATGACAAATAAGGTTTAACGTCCTTATCGAGCATGAACATTATCTCCCAAAAGTGAAAGAGCTTGTTCTCTGTGAGCTCACGATATTTTGTCATTAAGCGATCATCGTTCTCAAAGTTTTTCTTTGCATCCTCAATGAATGCAACGAGACGAGTGATCTCTTCGTCAACCTGTTGATCAAGCTTCATTGCTTCCGGGTTTACGATCCCTAAACGAGCGCCTTCCAAGAGAATCTCGGTAACTTTTGTCTTACGTTTGATAGCATCGTTGTACTGCCTTACGTAGCCGTTGTATTCTTCTTTCCACGCTTTAACGTTTCTCTCCATGTTGTTGTAACGATTCTGGAGCTCAGGGTCGTTAACCTTTGACATTAAGAGATCATAAACTTTTTGCGAAGGCGTACGTTCTACCTTTTCTTTTTTATCTTTGCTCATTACGATATTTGTTATAATTGTTTAGTAAAGTTCTTATGAAGTCTGCTGCTGGTCCGTTTGCACTTTGGATATTAAATGCTGGCAAGTCAAGATCATTATCAAGACAATACTCATTTAACCATTTGGCGCAATCTTTTCCTTCCATTTCTTCACCAAGATCATTATCAAAACAAATTCCATCAGGTAAACCATGAAATTCTATCCATGTAACAAACTCCTTATAGTTCTTCACCCATATAGTTTCAAATGGCCGATGAATTGGGCTAAATACTAGCCAATCATTTATCATGGGGTCTCGATAATCATCAAGCCAGAGGAGTTTTTTCATTGAAAACGATATGCTATTGGGTTTACAAATGTTTGATTTAGACGAGGGATTTCTGGTAAATAATTGTATTGATAACAAGTTGACATCCAACGTTTCGACACTAGTTCTTCTTTTTCGAAAGTCCCTTTGAAATCAATATTCTTGACAGTTCCATTGTCATAAATAACTTTGAGCTTTCCAATTTTAGGAATGCATCCAAGATCAAAGCACCAATTGTCCTATCATCGAGTATCGAGGTAAGAATGTAAATCTTTACTTTTGCCTCATTTGCTCTGTTGCCGTGCTTATTTACATTCATATATTCACCGTCTGAATCACGCCGAATTAAATCAACGTCTTTTCCATATAAATGATGAAGAGTTTTTCCGTCAGGATTATAGATAACTGTATGAGAATATCTACCATCTAAATATTTTTGCACTCCTATCTTCATTTCCGATATGAATACTTTTTAATTTTTTGTTAAGTGTAGTTTCCATTTTATTTTGCATCTTCGTCTTCAATAAGATATGTCCATTTAGGAGATGTAATTGTAACTCTAAACTGATCTAAGATCTTTTTTAATTGAATAGCAATATTTTTTGCATGTTCCAATAAAACAGATTCTTTCACAGGAAATCGTGGATATTGAATAAGACCTACTACTACACCTGGTTCCCAACCAGCAACATATCGAAACTCGGTTGGTGTTATTGTAACACAAACTTTATGTTCATTAATGTATTTATCGATAACCATTCTTACAGTTTCGACATCACAAATTACATCCGTGTACCCTTCTCTTAAGCCCACCCAAATTTGGAGATTATATGATTTTTCTATTTTCATTTTATTCTTTTATCATTGTTTGTGAATACACAAGACTTGAAACTGAACTAACGAAAACATTTCCATTAAATCTATTTTGCACGTATTTTACTAATGCTTGATGAGAACCCAAAGGTTTCCAACCTTCTATAATTAATTTAATACAAATATAAAACAAATTCATGACAGAAAAAATTAAATTTTAACTAAATGATCTAAAATTACTAATTTAGGATTTATTGATTGATCATAAAACCAATTCTTTGGAGTAGTTACAATTTTATTTGGATTTTTATTGAGCCAGGCAGCCCACCAACTAAATGTACTATTTGCGATAATGTTATGTTTACAATTACTCATTAACTGCATATCTTTCCAAGAATCCATTGATACATTTTCGACATATGTAACGTCAACTGACATATTCTTTTTACACCAAGAAATATCATCAGAAAATACAAAGAATTTTAAAGGTCGTGATTTTTCATTATGAGCAATATACGCAATAGCACTTCCATAATAATTTAGCCAATTAGGTTGAAAGAAATAATTTATATGATTAACGTTTGTGTAATCTCCTCTTCTCACATGTATAGACACACTATTTGACGATTGAATATCTTTCAAAACTTCCTGATTTCGTGGATCTAAATATTGTTTGAACGTAAAATTTCTACGTAAAATTTCTTCATCAGGAAAATATGCAGGATTTTGCCAATTTCCACATAAGTATACATCGTCCATAGTTAATACCGCCGGATTAAAACCCGGCCATGTGTTTTCCTGAAATCGCGTTAAATTATCAACTTCAACTATATTTTCAATTGGACGAGCTACGATGTTAAAAACTTTCTCTAATTCAAACCCATTATGATAAAGTCGTGTATGAATTCCTTCATACTTAACATCATCATTATAATTGAATAAATTACGATATAACGCGTATTGAAACATTTGGTTGCCTAAGCCGCCTATCATTTGAACTATTTTCATTCAGATTTTCCTTTCCATTCGTTATACCAATAGATTCCACCGTTACATCCCGGAGTTTTAAAATTATGAAAGCCAAAGGGTTTAATGTTTTTATCGAGCATAGTTTCTTGCGCAAATTGTAATGCCAAATCTACAGGAGGATATTTAATGTAATTAGGCTTTGCACAATCCAACACATTTGAATAATATTTGTCTTCATTATCATTGATTAAATAATAATTATCAGACACGTATTTACATATCTTTTTACTCCGTAAAGAAAATCCGCCATTACCGATTCCTGGTTGACTCTTTTTATCTCTAAACCTACTTCCATAAAATGCCCATGGAGCTCCAATGTAATCATAATTAAGAAACTCATCAGTCCATGATTCTGGATTAATAATGAATCCATCAGCATGAGTTGTCATACAAAATTCTGTATCAAAGCATTTCCATATCTCTCTTATAAAATATAAGCTATATTGCTCCATAGTTTCAATCTTTGGAGTTTTATACCACTTAATTTCAGGATGATAAAATGGTTCATGACTTAGCATTCGTACTTCAGCAAAATTTGCATGCTTCATACAAGCTTCCAATCCTTCAATGGGAAAGGGCTTACCCCAAATATGAAGTACTAATAAAGTTACTTTTGGAAGATTTAACATTTCTTTGTGAATATCATTGAACCTTTGAAAAAACTTATACTGTAAACATCTATAACTTCATCAATCATTAAATGCTTAATCTGATCTAATATAAAATTATCGATAGTATGCTTTTCATTATTAAGGTCTAAATTAGCATCATTATATCTCATGCCTGGCCACGTATTTCGAACATCATATTTTCCCAAATCTGTCCAACACCCGGGTACATCTTCTATGACGTAAACTCCATTATTTCTTAAAAGAGGAAAATATAATTCAAATGATTTAAGAGTTAACGTATTCACATGACTTCCGTCATCAATGATAAAATCAAATGCACCATAACGATTTTTGATTTGATTCCTGATATCTTCGCTATCTTGTGATCCAATATAAATATCGATTCTATCTTCCTTATATTGGCGGCATCTTGGATCGATATCAATTCCGACTATTTGTGAAGTTGGTAAATATTCTTTCCATGTTTTTACAGAAGCTCCAGTCAATACTCCAATTTCTAAAAGATTCAGCGGTTGATTTCGTCTATAAAATAAGTAGTTATCATAAAGTTGGAGATAAGTAATCCCTTTATGTCCATTGCGACTTTTATCAGTCCCATATTTTAATCCAATTTCTTGTAATTCCATTTAGTGTAAAATATAAGATTGTTTTAAATAATAATCATATGAGGAGTGATCTGAATCCCAAATTCTTTTGTAGATATGTTTCTCTACAGCTGGTAAATCATCTAATCTATCAATCAAAACAAGAGTAGAAGTTGCGACAGTATGAATTGTTTTTGCTTTATAAATAACTTTAAGCCAATCGAGCATATTGTATTGAGGGTCGTCCATATTCATATAGACATTTCGTAACCCATTATTAACTTCAATTTTTGTCTTTTGAAATATGCGAGTTTGATTTTCATTAATAACATTAAACTCTTCGTTTTCTTCTAACCCTAAAGATGCGAATAACTTATCTTCCATTGCATAATCACGAGTAATTTTAAAAGTCCTCCACATTTCCATTGGGAGTCCTACAAAATCATACTTGTCTTTCATGCATGAGCTTAAAACACTTTTTCCATGAATAATAACATCAGCCCACCTAAATGGAAATGACTTATACTCATCATCTTCATAGATAAAATGCTTATTATCATAGTATGGATAATTAAAGAATAGGTTTTCAGGAATAAATTTAACTTCAGGAAAATTCTTTTGATGTTTATGAAAATGCACGGCAGTAGGCCACACTATTTTATGACCTTCGGCATTCCATTTTTGAGCAATGGCCATAATAAACATTATGTCACCAAGCCCTGCCGGTTGATTAAAAAAATATTTTTTCATATTTTATTATTAACAAATACATCATCTATTCCTAATCTTCTAATAAATGAAAAATCTTTTGACTTCATGAATTCACGAATTGGAGATTCATTCTCACCATTTTCATAAATCACTACTTTAATCTTAAATTTCTTAAAGTCAATGCTTTTTAAAATTTTTAATTCAGACCCTTCAGTATCAACAGAAAGAAAATCAATATCGTATATTTTATTCTCATCAAGCATTTCATTTAAAATTCTTGTTTGAATATTAATTACTTTACGCTTTGCTCCCATTCTAGAACCCTCAGATAAAATATGACCCATGTGAACAAATGAAATATCTTTTGCTATTCCACTGAGCATATCTGGGTACCCGTCATATTCTAACATAGTAAATTTTTCAATTCCATTGCTATCATATGCAGCTACATTATATGCTTTACAATTACGGCAAGCAATTAATTTATTATACTCATGTATCATTGGTTCGACACATAATCCTGTCCATCCAAATTCTTTTTCAAGTACGTAAGTATTTGATAGTGTTTCACCATCATGAGCTCCAATATCTACAAATACTCCATCGCGTTTTCCTTTAAAATAGTTGATAATAAACTCGTCTTGTTTGTGTTGACTCCTAAATTCCATATCTAATTTTTTCGTATATTGTGTTTACTGCTGATTTTTTACAATTTCTGTATCTAAAATTTTGTAAAAAATCACTGACTTCTTTTTCATTATGAAGATTTTCAACCATAATTACCTCTGGTTGATATTTTTTTAAATCAAATCCTTTTAATACTTCTAATTCCCAACCTTCGGTGTCTATTGATATGAGGTCTATTTTTTCTACAAGTATTTTTTGAAGTAAACAATTTAAAGTTCGAACATTTATTTTAATTTCTGAAAGATTATGTTCTCCTTTATATCTCATTCCTAAACTGGAATAACTCATTGCATCTTGTTCATTATTTGAATTAAAATTATGAACAAAAAATGAAGAATCGTCTTCATCATGATCGCTAATTGCACATTCATAAATTTCGTTGCCTTCTTTACGATGTAAATTAGCATAAAATGGGTTTGGATCTATGCAAATAGTTCTCCAACCTCTTTCTCTAAAACCTTTAGACATACTTAAATATTCTGGAGGACCTGCTCCAACTTCAATCATTACGCCATCACGTTTTCCACTAAAATGTGAATCGTAAATAAATTGATCAACACCCAATTCTGCGTACCAGCCCATATTTATTTTACGTAATTTTTATTCACAAACCAATCCTCAAAAGGTAAATTATTTGAATCTGGGCAACATACATCTTCAAATGCAATAACATAATCATGTGCTAACATAATTTCCTTTATTTTATTTTTAAGAGTAAGATCACCTAAATACGCGTTATGTTCAATTGTCCATAAAATACTTAAATGAGTATCAAATGGAAACGTTGTAAGAGCTTCATATTCAGCACCTTCAATATCTAAACTGATATAATCAATAATATTGGGGACATTATTTTCTTCTATTAATGTCTTAAATGAAATCATCTGAACTGGAATACCAGCATTTTCATTAACCGATGACCACTGCGCATTAAAATATCCAGTGCCATTTTTATTATAAAGAGCTTTTTCAATAATGGGAACTCTTCTGCACATTCGTAATACTGGTAAATGTATATAATAAGGTTCTACACATAAACCTTTCCATCCATATTTTGTTTCTAAAATGTAGGTATTATTAGATGTAATGCCGTCTAAGGACCCTATGTCTAAAAAATATCCATCACGCTTTTCATTGAAAAATTCAACTACCCATTTATCTTGTTCTGCTTGTCCTCTATACATCGTAAAAATTTATTAGTTCATCAAGAATATTTTCTAAAGAATATGCAATTTCCCAACCAAGAGTTTCTTTTGTCCAATAATTTGATCCCAAATAATTGTTCTCTTGTTTTATATTCACTAAATCCGTATTAGTTCTAACTTTACTTACAGGAATATTAAGTTTATTAAAAACATAATTAACTACTTCTTCTACTGTATGCATAGAATCCCCACATATTATATAATCATCTGGAGTATTTCTTTGCATTGACAAATATGCGACATTAATTACATCCTTTGCATGAATCCAAGTTCTTTTTGCTTGTAAATCTCCAAGTTCTAAAAAATCGATTTTGCCATTTTTAATATCAACAGCACCCTTTACAATTTTTGGAAGTAAAAAGTGCATATTTCTTCTAACAGATTCATGATTATAAAGTCTTCCTATAACTGCAAACACATTAAAATGTTTTCTGTAAGTATTTATCATGTTTTCTGCATAAAGTTTTGAACTTCCATAGGGAGTTGTTGGATGTTTACTAGTACTAATTCTCTGAATTAAATCAATATCTGAATAATTTCCATACACTAATGAAGAAGATGCTTGAAATAATTTAGTAGAAGGGTTCTTTTTCAAATAATCTAGAAACATAACAACGGGAACTGTATTAGCATACAACAATTCTAGCGGATTATCAAAGGCTGCTAAGTTATCAGAATTTCCTCCAAAGTTATAAATTTCATCAAACTTTAAATTTTTTAAAAAAGCGCCAAGTCGTATAGTATCAGTAAGATTAAAAGCTATATGTGTTAAATTTGGAGCTTGTAAATCATCTTCATACTTTATATCTATAGCATACACTTCATATCCTTTTTCTAAAAGGAATTTACACATATAAAAGCCATCTTGACCTGCCGCGCCTGTCACCAAAGCCTTACGCATTTTGTTCATAAGATTTTTCTTCTATTATTGATGAATTATATTTGATATTTATTTGTTTTTTAATATCCGAGCGTATATCATTAGTGTGATATATGTTTTTTGATGTTAAAATAAAAGAATCGTCAAATTCATTCAATGATTCTTTTAAACGAATCAATTCTTCTAGTTCCCATAAATAAGTATTTGCGTGTATAAGATCAAAAAGATAAAAATCATCGATAGGATATTCATCAATAATTAATTTTATCTTATCATATTCAGTTTTTATGTTTATGAGTTTTTCTTCATCTTTAATTCGTAAAAGTTTTATCTCCAGAATTGAAAATTTATCATAAAGTTCACCTAATGAAATCGGGACTAATATTTCCATAATTAAATTATTTCGAATTTTGGGCAGGGCACGATGAAATGGCCTCCATTTGTTAAGTAATCAGATTCTCTTAAAGTAAATTCATTAATAAAGTGCCAAGGAAGAACTAAAAGATAATCTGGTTTAACATTTCTCATTGATTGCTCAGAGTGAATTGGGATATTCGTTCCTATCGTTTTAAGCCCATATTTATAAGGGCTTCTTTCCGCTGCACCATCAATTATTTCACTATCTAAACCAAACCATTGAAGTAATGTATTTCCCTTTGTTGAGGCACCATAAACCCAGATGCTTTTTCCTTGTTCCCTTGCTTCTTTTATAAAATTAATTGTTTGATCTTTTAACTCTTGTATATTATTCCAAAAAGTCATGTAAGTTTCAACTTGTTCAAGATGCATATTAGCTTCATAAGTTCTTAAAGAAGCTAATCTCATATTTGCTACATCCCTATAGGGTGAAGACCCAAATGAACTTGGATGTGCGTTTTCTTTTTGAATGTATAATCTAAAACTTCCTCCATTGACATCGTTTAATTCCACATCAACCACCTTAAATCCAGATTGTTTAAGAATATACTCCATTGAATATAATGAATGATAAAATACGTGCTCATGACAAATATTATCAAATGCTAGTTGTTTTATCATTAATGGCATATAACTTTGTTGAATAACAAATAAACCATCATTTTGCATTATATCATAAACATCATCTAAAAATTTTTTGGGATCTTCTAAATCATAGAACATTGCAATACACGTAACTATCGAAGCATTCCGGCGTAAAATAATAGAATCAAGCCCGACTATACTTACCGCTTTTTCGTAAACTTCTTTTGAAAAGAAATCTTGTATTGCTAAATTACATTTTTGCTTTGCTTCGTCTTGAAATACTCCTTCGGCAGGATCAATCCCAACTGTAAAATATGATTGTTTAGGAACAAAACTTAATAACGTTCCATCATTCGAAGCAATATCAAGAAAAATTTTATCACTGACATTAATCTTTGATAATTTCATTACTTTTGTAGCAATATCTTGTAATTCAGTTTGCATGGATGCATTAGTATTAGAGTGATACCAATACTTACCAAACATGAAATCTTTATCTGCGTTTTCTTTTAACTGTAGGCATTGTGTTTCAGGTGACAACATCATCGTCAAGTCCCATTTTTTTACACCACGATAATCGCCATGAGTTTTAATAAAATCTGAAATATAGAGTTCTCCTAAAGAGAACAACTCCGTCATAGGTTTCCCTGTTATTCTACAATTTGTCATATTTTGTTTTTGAAATAAGTATAAGAACTATGTATATTATCATTATGAGCTAAGTGCCCAGGGGTAGTTCCATCCCATACTGTTGAATCGTTTGCATTATGATAAGTCATAAATGGAAAATATGCGCATGACTTTAATTTCTTTTGCTCTACCATATGCATTACCATATCATCGAAGGTCGTGAGTAAGCTTGAGGTGAATCGAGCGACCTTCGAATAAGCTTTATTATGAACCATATAACTAAAAGCACCAACCATTTTGGGGGCTTCTATGAGCGTTGGTTTATCGTAGACTTTAAACTTTACATAATCACTATGACCACTTAAATAAACATGCTCCCAATCTTCCGGCAATAATTTATGCAAAATATCTAAGCGTTCAAGCCAATCTTCACAAAGGACTACATCGTCTTCCAAGATGATAACGCTTTCAAACTTCATCATCTGTGCAAATTTTATTGCAGCAATCTGGGACATGATAATCGCAATTTCAGCTTTTTGAAATTTCCTACCTGTGCCATATCCCATAGCAATATTTGCGTTGAATGAAAAGTTTGTTATGTAAACTCCATCATATACTGGCAAAAAGAAAAAGTCTTGATTCTCAACGAAGTTCAATCTTTCGAACTGGTTCGTCATTATTTCTTTCCTATTGCATGAACGCTCTAAATTTAATACAATTATCGGTATCATGTTAGTCTTTTAATTCATAATAAAAATCGCCGTCGTCTGGTACAAAATCAATTAGATCATCATGTATTGAATAACAATTATATAATGGCACCAATGAATGATTAAGTTTTTCTTGAAATAGCTTTCTATTTTTCATATATTGCCCATGATTAGACATACATAAGGATTTGAATTTGTATTTTATTAAATCATCAAGCAAATATTCTTCGCCTCCTTCAATATCGATTTTAAGAAAATCTGGATGGCCATATAGTTTTATAGCGGTTTCTATTGTAATAGTTTTAATTTGAGTAGAAAAAGGCGATGGATGATTAATTGAAGATAATGAATCACCGTATTTGCCTCCAATAAAGCCAAAATTGACATAGGTATCTTCGTTATAAAGACCATCTCTTACAATAGTTACATTTTCTAGATGATTATCTTTTACATTATTAAAAAGAGACTGCACTGCAACATAATCTGGCTCAAATGCAACTACTTTATTAAACGCCATTGATCCATATAAAGTGAAAGGCCCTATCCATGCTCCAATGTCCCAAAATACTTCTTTGCCTTTATTTTTTTCAATCCAATTAAAGGTGTATGGATCCCATGATTCTAAAGTACTCCATAACCAAGTGGAGTTAGAATCATTAATCATAAAATTGTGGCCACGTATGTTTACATTCATTGCTTGATTCCCCAAAAATAAAGATCGTTTATACTTCTAAATGGATTGCCTTTAATTTCATGATGCTCGTCAACGTCATATTTTGAAAATGTAGATTTTAAATCAACCACATTTCTTAAATCTTGTTCTGATACGTTATGATAGTAATTTGACCATTCTTCTGAAATAACTGATGTCAATGGTGAATCTTGTGGTCGAGTACGTTGAGTACCATGTTCATCTCTTCCAGGAGCCGCGCATGTAAATAAAAACATTCCACCTGGAGCAAGCATTCTTATAATATTTTTAATAGTTTCTCTAAAATACATATCATGTTCGAAACATTCTGTCGAAATAACGAAATCATATGTGCCTTCGGGAACATCGTATAAATGTCCAGGCGTTACTATGTCAACATTTTTCCCAGCTCCTACATCTAAGCC
>Ga0302284_1000123_pt1 | contig 41865 bp, 61 predicted proteins | sample III_Fen_E2_1_FD_198760 | JGI IMG/M metagenome (GOLD analysis project Ga0302284, IMG submission 198760) | Peat permafrost microbial communities from Stordalen Mire near Abisko, Sweden - III_Fen_E2_1 | ecosystem: Environmental > Terrestrial > Soil > Wetlands > Permafrost | place: Sweden: Abisko...
CATTTATACCAATGGTAGAGGAATTATATAGAATAACTAAAGATGGAGGAGTTGTTGTTTGGGTTATTGGTGATCAGATAGTTGATGGCTCTGAGAGTGGTGATTCTTTTAGACAAGCATTAAAATTTAAAGAAATAGGATTTAATATTCATGATACAATGATATATCACAAGAATGGACCTGCATTTCCTGAATCTGGTAGATACTCTCAAGTATTCGAATATATGTTTATTTTTTCAAAGGGTAAACCTAAAACAGTCAACTTGTTTCGTGATAAAGAGAATCGTTGGGCTGGAAGCAAAAATTTTGGAACTCCTAGTGCTAGAACTAAAGATGGTGAACTAAAAAAAAGTAAAAGTTTCACTGTTAGTAAATTAGGATATAGATATAATGTTTGGCATATAAATAATGGAGCAGGTTTCACCACAAAAGATAAATTTGCATTTGCACATCCAGCAGCTTTTCCTGAGAGTTTAGCAGAGGATCATATTTTATCATGGAGTAATGAAGGAGATGTAGTATTAGATCCAATGGTAGGAAGTGGCACGGTTTGTAAAATGTCTAAGATGAATAATAGAAATTATATAGGGATTGATATTAATGAAGAATATGTTGATATATCAAATAAAAGAGTTGATGTTAAACCATACACAAAAGAATCACCCAATGAAAAATTAAAATTTATAATTAGCAGGGAAGAAATTTTAGCAAATAGAAAGAAAAAAGATAAATGATGAAATTTACAGAATTGGACTGGAAAGCATATCAAATATATTTGGATACTCCATCTGATTATACTAAAATGGATATTAGAGACTTTTTTAGTTTTGTTGAATATAGAGGATATTATTATGATTTAGCAAAAAAGCAAATTAGAAAAATTAAATTGGAAACTATAGAATTAGAAGAATTAATTGAAGATTTAAAAAATCTTCGTACTTTTAGTGAATTAGAAAAGAATGAATCTAAATTAGTATCAATTATAATTAGATTAGAAAAATTAAATAAATTAAATAAACTAATGAAATAATATGGTATAAATGTAATATGGATTATAAAGATTTAGTATATATTGACATTGAAACTGCAGGGTTTTATCCAGATTTGTCATCTCTAAAAGAGAACGACATCAGAGGATATGACCTTTTTATGCGTAAAATAGAAAGAAAAAGTCCACAATTTTTAGATTGGAAAGAAGACCCAAATGATGTATATCTTAATAAATCACCTTTGATTCCAGAGTTTGGTAGAGTAGTTTGTGTTTCCATGGCTCGAGTTACTAAAAATGATGAAATTAAAATGATGTCTGTATGTAATGAGGATGAAGAATATATAATCAAACAAACACAGAAATCCCTAATGAATGTATCTAATAATTCTTTATTGGGATTGAGTGGTTTTTATATAAAAGGATTTGATATTCCATGGCTTAATAGAAAAATGTTAAAATATGGTTATATAATTCCTAAAATAATTAAAACTCATAGTGTTAAACCATGGGAGATGAATGTTGCTGATTTAGCTGAAGTTTGGAAAAGTCTTGGTACATTAGAAATTGTTTCATTTGATGAAATGTTATACACATTAGGTATAGATAGTCCAAAAGATATTATGGCTGGTAAAGATGTACATAAATATTTTTGGAAAACTAAAGAACTAGATAAAATTCAAACTTATTGTGAAGGAGATGTGATGGGTTGTATTAAAGCAGCAAAAAAAATCGTACATCTAATATAAAAAAAATTAAAATATGAAAACAAAAACAGATTTATTGATAGATACTCTTACTAATGATAGTGGTAGGCGTGTTTTTACTATAAATGAAACTAAACAATTGATTAAAATTTCTCAATTAGAAGCTATTAATGATGAAGATTAATTGAATAAAGAAATTCTAAAATAGAAACAAATATAAATAATATTATGAGTATATCATATTATAAAAATTAAAAATAATAAATGACAAAAATTATAACAAGTCCTGAAATATTTGAAGAAGAAAAAGGTAATAATGTGTGTGTTTTTTTGGGTGGACCAATTCAAGGTGCTCCTAATTGGCAAAAAGAAATATGTGATGATTTATCAGGTTACAAAAATTTGGTAGTTACTAATCCAAGAAGAAAATCATTAGACAAATCAAAATTTAATTTTGATGAACAAGTAAAATGGGAAACTGAATATTTGAATGAATCAGATATTATTGTTTTTTGGCTTCCAAAAGAAGAAGAAAAAATAGAAGGTAGAATGTATGGACAAACTACCAGATTTGAAGTAGGTGAATGGATAGCAAAATGTAGTAAAAAAATAATAATTGGAATTGATGATAATTTTCCAATGAAAAGATATATTAAGAATAGACTTGAAAAAGATTATGGAGTTAAAATTCTTAATACTTATAATGAATTATTGAAAGAGGTTAAAAATAAAATAGATGTTCTATCTAATTCTAAACCAGATACATTCTTTACGTCTGATGATCACTTTGGTAGTAAAAGAACTCTTGAATTGTCTAAAAGACCTTTTGATTCAGTTGAAGAGATGGATCAATGTATGATAAATTGTTGGAATTCAGTAGTAAAACCTAATGATAATGTTTATAACTTGGGTGATTTTGGAGATTATTCAGTAATTAATAAATTAAATGGTAATATATTCTTGATATTAGGTAATTATGAAATTGATGAGATGAATAAAGATTACAAAGGTGATTTTAAATCATTTAAAAAAATGTTGATAGGTAAAGGATTTAAAAATGTTTATAATGACTTGATGATTTCAACAAATATTGATGAAGAAAAAGTTTTACCATTCAATGAATTTGATAAAAATGAGTATTTATTCATGACACATGAGCCATTGAATGCTGATAAGAAATTTTTTACATTATTTGGTCATGCTCATTGTAGGCAAATGGTAAAAAGATATGGATTGGATGTTGGTGTAGATGGACATCACTTCAGTCCAATAAATATGAAAGAAGTTTTATTTTATAAGGAGGCAATTGAAAAATTCTATGATGATAACGTTTTTGAATAATTAATAATATGGAAAATATAAATTTTGATTTTTTTAGTGAAGAATTTGATGAAAAAGAAATAGTAAAGATGAACATTTCAGATTATGTATCAAAAACAAAAAAAATTCTTTCAGATATACATGAAGAATACTCAAGTTGCTGGTTTAAAACTGAAGTGTCATCTTTAGATGTTGAAAAATGTTGTGATTGTGATAATTGTAAAGGTTCATGTATTATAGTAAAAGATGATAATGAATTTGAGTGTATTACAGATTATGAAGAAGGAATGTGTTGTATTCGTGAGTTTGATAATGAAAGATTTTCACAATTCATGGAAGATGTTATGTTTAATGATGATTCAAATTTTTATGAGTTGTTAGAATCAGATGTTGAATAATAATGAAAGTAATTTCAATAAAACAACCATGGTCATATCTAATATGTTCAGGAATAAAAGATGTTGAAAATCGTAGTTGGAAAACTAATGTGAGAGGTAGAGTATTGATACATTCTTCAAAAAAAATATCAAAATCTATCATAAGTATAGAGCAAAAAAATCATATTTTATTTGATATAAATAAAAATATGAAATTTGGCTCAATAATTGGAAGTGTAGAAATTGTTGATTGTATAAAAAATTCAAACTCAATTTGGGCTGAAGAAGGTATGTATCATTGGATATTAAAAAATCCAATATTATTTGATATTCCTATCGAAAATATAAAAGGCAAATTAAATTTTTGGATTTATGATATTGATAATTTATATTAAATTCTATTAGTAATTTATTGTATATTTAAAAAAATTGTGTATCTTTGTACAAAATAAATAACATTAAAATGATAGTTAAAAATAAAAAAGCATCTTACGAATATGAATTACTTGATGATTTTGTGTCAGGTATTGTATTGGTTGGAACAGAAATAAAATCAATAAGATTAGGTAAAGCATCAATTGCTGATAGTTATTGTGCATTTCAAGGAGATGAATTGTTTTTATTGAACTCACATATTGATGAATATGAATTTGGTAATAGATATAATCATGAGCCAAGGAGACCAAGAAAACTTCTACTTAAAAAGAAAGAATTGTATAAAATTCGTAAAAAAGTAAAAGAAAAAGGTTTTACTATTATAGCAAAAAATATGTTCATAAACGATAAAGGACTTTGTAAAGTTACAATTTGTATTGCAAAAGGTAAAAATACATACAGTAAAAAAGAACATATCAAAGAAAGAGATATTAAAAGAGATACAGATAAAATATTAAAATCTTATAAATAATGAAAATAATAAAAATATTAATAATTAGATTTGTGTTTGCTATAGTGATACTATCAATTCTAGTGTATTCTTTGTCAAAATTGGAGTATAAAAAAGATGTTTATATAATAAAATATGATACATATCAATATAATCCTTATACACATAAAAGGGATTTGGACAGAAAAGATTGTGAATTTACATTGAAAGGTTTATCAGATAAAGATGTATCAGATAAACTAATAGAAATGGAATATTTAAATAATTTGTGTATATCTGATAGCGTTGCAATTAAAGAAATAATAAAATTCTAATTTATATAAATATGATTAAAACAATCAATTTTGATAATTGCTTTACCACACCTAAAAATTATTCAAGAAAAGGTGTTATCTGTACTTGTATGTGTTCAGTTGAAGTTGATAGTGTAAGAACTGAAGTAAACTCAATTAAAGTTGTATATAGTGTAAATCCTACTGGAGGTAATTCAAAACCTCCTGTATCAAAAAATGGTAAATGGAAACAATATTGGAATAATAATTATTGCTACTGGGGTACCTTCAATGAGATTGTAGAACTACCTTATATTTTTTCAAAGATGAAAAATGAAGATTATACTATAATAACATCATATTTCAAAAGAGATCATGTTTTGGTGCCATTTATAGTAAAAATAGTAATAAATAATTTAATTGAGTATAATATACTTAAATTACAAATTGATAGGAAAAATAAATTAGGTAAAATTCAAAACCAGTCTAATTATGAGTAATTTAAAAGCATTAAAAGAAGTGTGTCTAGCACCTTATATTATGATAGCCACTGGTTTGATTGGTGTTAGTAGGAAAGCAGGAGGTAATCAATTTAGACATCAATTTGCTACACTTGGTATTCTAATTGATTATAAATATTGTGATGATCCAGTTTTATTAAAAGCATCAGTTTTGCATGATTTGGTTGAAGATTATAACGGTTCAGAAAGACTTGTTGAAATTCGAAATGTTGATAAAGATGGACCAGAGGTTGTGGATTTAATTTTAGAAGTTTCTAAGAGTAAAACTGAGACGAAAGAAGTATATCTTGAAAGATTATTAAAAAATGGATCAGATAGAGCAAAAATATTAAAATGTGCTGATAGAATTAGTAACCTTACTGATTTACACTTAGATACACACACATCAGGTAAGATAGCACATTACCTAGATCAAACAGAAATATATATTTTACCAATGGCAAAAGAAGTTAATATTGATTTTGAAAAAGAATTAATTGACCTCATTAAACAACGTAGAAAATTATGTGAAAAATAATTAAAAAAATTTTTTATTTGATATGTTTTCGTTATCTTTGTTGTAAATAACAAATAAATAATTATGAAACTAACAGCAGAAAATGTTCATGGCATTTTTAAAAAATGTCTATCTAATGATAGTGTTGATGTAAAAATTGTTGAAGGTGTGTTGACAAAAGCAAATTTTTGTATTAAGAAATTGGAAGAAAATAAATCAAACATATCTGATGTGCTAAATGATTTGTCTGATAATTTTAAACATGATTTGGGTGGGGGTTGGTCATTCCTTAATATGTGTGAGGATAACAAGGGTGTTCAGTGGACAGATTTTCATGCTACTGTTGATGAATTAGTTTGCTTAGGTATTGCTGTTGATAAAATGACTTATTTGATGCCAAGAGAATTATGGGATGCACTACCAGGTGGAATGCCTTACTTAGTAATAAATTAGTATATGAAAGACTTTAAAATAAATAAAAAGAGCATCAACAAAAAAGATTGTTATGAAATTGTGATAACTTTCATGGAAGGTGATGCTGACGGGTATGAAAAAATAAATTTTGTCTTCGAAAAATCTAAATTAGAAGATATTAAATTTAAAAAATATGTATCTGATTTCATTGATTCTATTGATAACTGCGTAAATTTAGATAATAAAGGTAGAGTAGGTTTTTGTGATGCTGATGAAGCTGCAAAATGGTATGGTTATGGAAAAGATAGATGTGGACACAATTATGGCGGCGATATTAATTGGGGTAGATTTTGTGAATGTAGAACTGAATTAGATGAAGATTTTGATGAAGATTTTAAAGATTTAGTACCTTATCAAGAAGAAGATAACTTCTTTTCTTATTCTATTCCAACATATTTTGATGGATTTTATACTTCATATGATAAAATTGATATGTATTACTATAATAGTGAAGGTATTAAATTTGATGTTGATATAGAATAAAAAATTGAAATAATTTTATTAATGTTTGGTGGATTGAAAAAATAGTTGTACTTTTGTATTACAAATAAAAAATAAAATATGAAATCAAAAAAAGTATTGTTAGTTTTCGTTATTTCTGTATTATTTTGTAGTTGTTCATCAAAATATGGACTTTATAGTAGTAAAAATATACATAAGCCACATTATATGACAACATTGAATGTTGATTCAAACGGATTAGTAAAATAAATAAATGTATTTAATATTATTAAAGGATCATGTGTAGAAAGAATTGATTACAAAGGAAAAGAAATTCATATAATGGTATATTTGTACATATAATAGAAATAAATGTAGAATAACCAGAGTAAAAAATAAAGAAAATTTGAAAGTTGGTGATATTCCATATGAAGATAATAGTGACATACTTGAAAATTTGTCTCTTACAATTATTAAAGATTTAGAAGAAAGAATGCTTGATCATTCACAAGATTAAAAATAATTCAATAAATGTTTGGTCGAATGAAAACTTTATTGTAATTTTACATACAAATTAAAAAGATCGGTTGGTAGCTCAATAGGTAGAGCAGTTGGATTAGTCTATAGCTAATCGTATTAATAAGAAAAAATTTTAAAGAAGTAAGAAATTCAATACAATTAGCTAATGTTGAGAATGTCTGAAAATGAGAGATTAATATTGTTAATATCAAAACAGGCAAAAGATAGGGGGTTCGAATCCTTCCCAACTGACAACAAATTATAATAAATGGGAAAATTGTTAGTCTTTAAAAATCATGAAGATTTTCCATTTGGAAATAAACTTCAAATCAGGATTAAAGAACCTATGGGAATAAAAGAATGTCCATATTTATATAGATGGACATTTATTATTTTCGGTTATACATTTAGATTGCATCATTGGCTTAGGTCAGATGATAGACGTTATTTCCATGATCATTCATGTGATTTAATATCAATAATAATAAAAGGTAATTACTTTAATGTAATACCAGATGAAAACGGAAATCCTGTTAAGTATTTAGCTAAAGCATGGAAACCACGTTTTATGAAAGCAGAACAAAGACATTACTTAGATATCCCAAAAGAAGGTGCATGGACAATTTTATTGTGTTCAAAACCATATCATAAATGGGGATTCTATGTGAATAACCACAAATGGAGACCATTAAGATATTTTCATAAGTTTGGAATTATTCAAACAGAAGATTATCAGTAAAATAATAATTATTTTAAAAATAATTCAATAAATGTTTGGTAGATTGAAAACTTTATTGTACTTTTGTACTATCATATTAAAAGAAAAACAAAAATAGAAAAAAATGACTTTTTTTCTATTATATATAACAAAGAATAAAAAACACAACAAGATAAAAATTTAGAAATCATGAGATCAATAAGTAAACATAGTAGTTCATCAAAATCCTTTAAATTCTGGTTTAGAAAAACCGAGTTTGGAACAGATACTTCTTGCCTTATTGTAAATATAAGTTAACATTAATAAATGTAAAAGAAATATAAAAATCCAAACTCAAAAAGTTTGGATTTTTTTTGTTTTAAAAAATGCTCCAATAGCAAAATTGGTAAGGCACCGCCCTTTTAAGGCGGGGACGAAAGTCATTCTGGGTTCGAGTCCCAGTTGGAGCACAACATGAACTCATTATTTTTTAATCAAGTTTAAAGCTATTTTTTATATTTAATATATACATTAAAAATATTATAATATGAAAAAAGAATGGGATGAAAATGAAATTAAAATATTAAGTGAAAATTTGAATAAATCATATGAAGAATTATCTAAATTATTAAATATATCAAAAGATTCAATAAGAGGTAAAGTTAGAACTATTAATTCTGATAATAAATGTAAAAAAACATTATTTGAATATGTTAATTGGGTGGATGTTCAAAATTATTATAATTTGAATAATATGTGGGATGATGTTCTTAAAAAATTTAATATAAATAATTCCACATTAAATAAAGCTGTTGAATCTAATTTATTTAAGACTAGAAGTAAAAGTGAATCATTTATAATATCAAGAAAAAAAACAAAAAGATACCATAGTGAAGAAGTAAAAAAGAAAATATCAATAAGTAGAACAAAATATTTAAAAGAACATCCAGAAAAAGTTCCTTATTTGTTAAATCATTATAGCAAAGGTCCAAGTTATCCTGAGAGATATTTTGATGAAATATTTAATGGTAAATTTGAATATGAAAAATATGTACAATCAAGTTTATATCATATAGATTTTTCTATAACTAATAAAAAAATAGCAATTGAAATAGATGGAGATCAACATTACTTAGATAAAAAAATAGTAGAATCAGATATAAGAAAAAATAAATATTTGATATCTGATGGATGGGATATAATAAGAATAAAATGGAGTGATTATCAAAAAATGACAAGAACAGAAAAAGAAAAATATATTACTGGGTTATTAGAATATATTAATAATTTATCTAATAATAAACCAATAATAGAATATAAAGATAACTATACTTATTGTATAAATTGTGGAGAAAAAATATGGAAAACTTCTATTAGGTGTGTAAAGTGTGCACATTTATTACAAAGAAAGGTATTAGAAAGACCTTCTAAAGATGATTTGATTTTGATGGTAAAAGAAACAAGTTTAGAATCTGTTGGTAGAAAGTATGGAGTTACTGGAAATTCTATTAAAAAATGGATTAAATAAAAAAATAAAATATTTGTCATAGTGAATGACAGTTATTCAGTTAGGCTGGACATAAAAATTATTCATCTGAATAGTGAGAAGCTATTATAAAAAAATAAATATAAAATCATGGGGTAAAGTTAGATTTCGGCAGAAAGTTTATGACACAAAGAGATGAAACAGGTAGATTCATTGTTAAGTCATTAAAAACAGGTAAAAGTTATTATGTGGAACCAATTGGTTCAAAACGTTCAGCAGATTGGGGTTCATATAATCCAAGTACAGGAAATATAGAACATAAAAAGGGATATGACAAATTTTCAGGTGCAATATCAGAAGATGAAAGTCTAATCACAAAAGATAATGGATTTAATGATATTACTTATACAGGAATTGGTGTTTCACCATTCTCAGTGATTGATAAATTAGATTCAGAATATGCAAAAAAATTAATACTTGAAAAAAACAAGTAATGGTATAAGGGTAAATCGTATAGGTGCTTATTGTACGTTGGTCTGAAAAACCAAAGGCTGGTGTTGAACTCACCGTTTACTCACTGAAATAGTATTTTAATGTAGTTTGAGACTATAGTATTTTTTTATATACTACAAAAAAAGACTACATTATGAAAAGTAAAAATTGGACAAAGGAAGAAGATAATTTATTAACTAATTATTATACCCTTTATGGTATAGATGAGTGTTTAAAAGTATTAGATAGAACAAAAAGATCAATCCAATTAAGAAGGAAAAAATTAAATATTTTAGCAAATAATAATATTAAAGATAAATATCATAAAGAAAATTTAGAAAAAATTGTAGTTGAATCTAAAACATATTTAGAATGTCTTAAAAAATTAGGAATTAAAAATATGGGATCATCTTACAACACATTAAAAAAATATATAAAAAAATATAATATTAGTATAGAACATTTTGAAAATAATATTATAGATGTTATTCATAATAAAATTGATTTATCTAAAATATTAATTGAGAATTCAACATATAATACAACAATATTAAAAGAAAGACTTTATAAAGAAGGATTAAAAGAACGTTTATGCGAAAAATGTGGGCAAGGAGAAGAATGGAATGGTGAGCATATGTCATTGATATTGGATCATATCAATGGTATAAATAATGATAATAGAATTTTTAATTTGAGAATTGTTTGTCCTAATTGTAATTCAACATTACCTACTCATTGTGTTGGAAATAAAAGAATGATAACTAAAAATAATATAATAAATAATAATTATATAGAAACACATAAAAAATATAAAAATAAAAAGACAGATAAACAACTAGATTATATATTCAAGAGTAGAACAGTAGAAAGACCTACATATGAACAATTAAAAATGGATATAGAGTTATTAGGATTGGAAGGATCTGGTAGAAAATATGGAGTATGTGGAAATTCTATTAAAAAGTGGAGAATTTTTTATGAAAAAAATTATTAAAATATAGTTATGCGTCATTAAGCAAGTGGTCAAAGCAGATGATCTCCAAAATCATTCCGAAAGGTTCATGGGTTCGAATCCCAATATGGCGTGCTAAAATATGTTCTAATAGTAGAATATAAAATTAAAATAATGGAAGATGAATTGCTCAGAGAGCAAGACAGACTTGAAATCTGTACGGTCGGAAACGACTTGGGGTTGGGACCTACTTCTTCCGCAAAAAATGGTAAGTTAAGCAGTCAATTGGAGTGGCGACTAGCCTTGAAAACTAGGTTTCGTTTAATCGGATGGGGGTCGGGTCCTCAACTTACCGCAAATTATTAAAAAGGAGATTAAGCTAATCTGGTGAAAGCGTATGCCTGAAGAGCATGAGAGATTGGATCAAAACCAATAATCTCCACATAAGGAAAATTAAGTCCATAATTGGTATTGGCGCAGTTTGCTAAACTGTTCATCGAGTTAAATCGGTGTGAGGGTCCAAGTCCCCCATTTTCCGCAAATATTCAGAATGTGAATATTATATATGGTGTTTGTAGTCGGTAAGGGATGCCGCCCTGATTGTGAATCAGGAATACTTAACAGTTAATGTGGGTTCGAATCCCATCTGACACCCAAAATAAATGGTGGATGTAGTGTTAGTGGTTAGCACGATAGATTGTGGTTCTTTAAGGGTCGGTTCAAATCCGATTATTCACCCCAAGAAAAAGAGTATTTATGAAGTGCTGGAAGCCTTGGTTCGATTCCGATAGTAGCTGATTAGTCCTCAGTAAAGGTTGACAACCTTTGTAATCTTTTTTGACATCAAAAATGCTCTTGTAGCTTAATTGGTTGAGCTATTCCCTCTTAAGGAAAAGGTTGTGAGTTCGATTCTCACCAGGAGCACAAATCATAGATATTTACTATGTATATCAGCTTCCCACTCATTAGATGGATATGTTAGTTCTCTGACATCAAATATTTCAGATATGTAATAATCTCCATTTTTTCTTCTACTATATCCTAAAATTGAATCATATCCAGCATCTCTAACAGAATTTGCTATTATATTTTCTTGTATTGCGTATCTGAGTGTGTTGTGTTGTCTACTATGTCTTATTATATCATATCCTAAATCACAATTTTCATCATAATTAGAATCTTTATTATATTTAGTTAGTACATCAGCAACATCTTCTGGTTGAGGATTGTATTTAATTGCAGTTTTGAATATAGAATCTTTTAATTCATTGGTAGCACCTTTTCCGTTAATTTTTTCATATGCATTTTCAGAAAGTTTACCTCCAGTTGCGCCTTTTATAAATAGTGGATTTTTTAATAGAATTTCACCTTCGTGTTTATCTGTTCCTCCATACCCACTTTTTCCTCCACGATATTCTTTGACATTTTTTTCTTCTATTGGTAGATAGAATACACCAGTTCTTATTGATGTTTCTCCGTCTTGTTCTGGTTTTTGGTAACGAACAACATTTAATAATAGTCCTTCATCTAATATTTTTGCTCCTACTGTATTCTCAACAGCGTTTATAAATATTTCATTATTTAGTGGTAGTTCTGTCTTATATTTTAATGAGCGTGTTCTATCAGGTGATATATGTTCATTTATAAAAATTTCAAATTTTGTTTTCATAATAGTATATATTAATAAACAAAATCTGATTTTTTAGATAGGTAATAAACATATAAAATATTAAAAAATGTACTACGTAATACAAGAAAACACTTTCAAGGAAGAGAATTATTATAATTTAGTTGAAACATTAGATAGAATGAATTTATCTTATGAGATAGTTAAGGTTTTACCATTTGTAGAAGATTTTGAATTTAAGACTGATAGAAAGGATGTTTTTTGTTTTGGTTCTGTTAAAATGGCAAGGTTAGCAAAAAAATATGAATGGTTTCCTGGATCTCAATTAAATGAGAATCATGATTATAGAGTTTATAGTAAATATTACAAGGATAATTTATTGAATTATGACTCTGTAGTTCAAAAATTTGGAGATGATATTAATAGAACTGATTTATTTTTTGCAAGACCTTGTGAAGACACAAAAACATTCACTGGAAAGGTGTTTGATATGTATGAATGGTTAGAATTTAGAGATGGTTGTTTAAATGGTGAATATGAAACATCATTAACAAAAGATACTGAAATTCAAGTTTGTTCTGTTAAAAAAATAACAAAAGAATTTAGATTTTGGGTTGTTGAAGATAAAGTTGTAACTGGAAGTCTTTATAGAATGGGTAATTTTATCAATAGAAGTGAAGTTGTTGATGATGGTGCATTAGAATTTTGTAAAGAGATGATTGATATTTATAAGATAGCAAAATCATTTGTAATTGATATTTGTGAAGTTATTATAGATGGTAAACCTGAGTATAAGATAATTGAGTTAGGATGTATAAATTCTGCTGGTTTTTATTCTGCTAATATGCAAAAAATGATTAATGCTCTTGAAGAAGAATTTGATAATAAAATAATAGTGTGATATGATTAAGGTAATAAGAGAAGGTAAGAATGCAAAAGAAGAATTTTTGAGTATAATTTCAGGTTATAAGTTGGTAGCATCTGAGATTCAATATCATGATAATGAGATTGGTGTTTATCGTGATATTAAATTGAAGCCTTTGTTTAGTCAAGTTGATTATGATATTTTTTTAGAATCATTGAATCACACTTATGATAATGGATTTGGTGGACAGAATTTGTATGGTGTTATATTTTGTGAAGATGGTGTTTGGATGCAAAGAGGGGAGTATGACGGTAGCGAGTGGTATGATATTTATCAATATCCTGATATGAGGAAGTCATTTGATGAATCTGATGTATTAAAATATGAAAGAAATAAGAAACTGAAAGTTATTAAAAAACTATTTTAAATAAGATGGGAAGTAAGTCATACTATGAACAAAATAAAGAAAAATATAAAATTTGGAATAAAAAACATAGAGATAATAATAAAGATAAAACTAAAGAACGTATTGATAATTGGAGAGAAAATAATAAAGAATATGTTAAATATTATACTAAAAAAAGATATGAAGATAATATAGAAAATATAAAAATAAGTAAAAAATTGTGGTATAATAAAAACAAAGAACATATTAAAGAATATAGAAGGGAATACACAAAAAATAGAAGAAAGAATGATATTTTATTTAAATTAACTACTAATATTAGAAATAGAATAAATTTATCTTTCAAACGTGGCGGATATAATAAAAAATCAAAAACATGTGAAATATTAGGATGTTCTTATGATGAATTTAAAATTTTTTTAGAAAAAAAGTTTACATCTGGAATGATTTGGTTAAACCAAGGTGAATGGCATTTGGATCATATAATTCCTGTTAGTATAGGTAAAACAGAATATGAAATAATTATATTGAATCATTATACTAATTTTCAGCCTTTATGGAGAGACAAAAACATTGAAAAAAGTGATAAAATAATAAATATTATAATATATAATAAATATAAAAGGAAATTAAAATTATTTTATATTCAAAACATATTAAACAGGACCATCAACTAATAATATATAATGATATTAGATTAATAATCTGATTTTTTAATAAAATTGAAACTTTATTAAAAAATGATATTTACTCTAAAAAATCAATCAAAGAGTTGATTATAAAAAACAAAACAAAATATATCATGGAAGAAATTTATGCACAAATTCTTGAACAATTCGAAATTGTAAAAGAAAAACACGAAAAATTTATTACAAAAGGAAACAAAACAGCAGAAGCTGAGGTTAGAAAAGCTTTTGGTGAAATTAAAAAATTGGTAACTCCTTATAGAGCAGCATCTGTTGAAGCTACATCTAAAAAGTAATCGTGTGAATAAAAAAGTTAAAAAGAGAATTATTTTATAATTCTCTTTTTTTTATGAATTTTTTTTTGTATATTTGTATATGAAGACTTATAAAGGAAAAATATTAAAATTGAAACCTCATCAGATATATGTATTTGGTTCTAATACACAAGGAAGACATGGTAAAGGTGCTGCTCTTAAAGCAAAAGATAAATTTGGTGCGATATATGGTCAAGCATATGGTTTACAAGGACAATCTTATGCGATCGTAACAAAGAATTTGACTAAATATAATCATCCATCAGTAAGTTCAGAACATATTATTAATCAAATAAAAAAATTGTATTTATTCGCAGAAGAGAATAAAAATTTAGAATTTTTAGTAGCATATTCTGGAATTAAAATAAATCTTAATGGTTATTCTAATCAAGAAATGGCTAATATGTTTTTCATTGAAGAGCCTCCAAGAAATATAATATTTGAGGAAGAATTTTCAAAATTAAAAATTGATAATAACAATAACAATAACAATAACAATAAAAATTTTTTTAATCAATAAAAAATTGTATATTTGCATAAAAAAAATTAAAATGATAATAGATAAAATGATTGCATTAATTGCTCATGATTACAGAAAATCAGATATGATCGAGTGGGTTAAATATAATGCTGAAACATTACAGAAAAATAAATTGGTTTGTACTGGAACAACAGGTAAATTAATTAAAGAGTGTTTAGATGAATATTGTGAATCTAAAAATATTGATAGAGTTTCAATAATAATGATGAATTCTGGACCACTTGGAGGAGATGCAGAAATAGCATCAATGGTTGTTAAAGATGAAATTGATTTGTGTATATTTTTAATTGATGATTTAAATGCAAATCCACATCAAGCTGATATACAAATGTTGCTGCGACAATGTAGATTGCATGATATACCAGTTGCATGTAATAGGCATTCTGCTGATCTTATGATTACTTCAGATTTATGGGGTACCGATTATAAACCATCTTTACCTACTTATAAAAAATATAATAGAGAATAAAAAATAAAAATGTATATAGTAGTAGATGTAGAAAGTGATGGACAAATTATAGGTATAAATTCTATGGTTTGCTTTGGTGCTGTTTTAGTTGAACCAGGTTTAACTAAAACATTTTATGGTAAAACAAAACCAATTTCAACTGAATATGATTCAGAAGCACTTGAAATTAGTGGATTTAGTAGAGAAGAACATGAAACTTTTGATGAACCAGAAAAAGTAATGAAAGATTTTGCTGAATGGATACAATCAGTATCAAAAAATAAACCAATATTAATATCGGATAATAACGGATATGATGCAAGTTGGATAAATTTCTATTTTCATAAATATTATGGTAGTAATCCATTTGGGTGGTCAAGTCGTAGAATTGGTGATTTATTTTGTGGTGCAGAGCATAATTTATATTATAAATGGAAAAAACATAGAAAAACTGAACATAATCATAATCCTGTTTTTGATTGTATTGGAAACGCTGAAGCTTTATTATACTTTTTTGAAAAATATAATATTACGTTACCTAAGTAATCATTAAATGGACTATTTTCAATATTAATTTTTAAATATATACGATTAAAAATTAATATGAAAATTAAAAAAGAAATTCAAGATTATGTTATTGATGATTATTTTAATAATAATTTAAAAATTAAAATTATTGCCGAAAAATATAAATTATGTGATCATTCAATTAGAAATATAATACGTGAAAACAATTTAAAATTAAAAGAAAGATATACTAATATTACTATCGTTAATAATATAATTTTTGATTATACTAATAATATTACAAACAAAGAAATATCAGAAAAATATAATATCAATAGAGGTGTAGTACAAAGAATATTAAAAAGAAATGATATTAAATTAAAAACTCTCAGTGAATCATCTAGAAAACATATTTTTTTAAATGAACATTATTTTAAAAATATAGACACCAATGAAAAAGCATATATTTTAGGTTTATTATATTCTGATGGTTATATAAATAAAAATGGGTTTGGAATATCATTACATGAAAAAGATAAAGAAATACTTGAAAAAATATCCAAAATAATATATGGAAAAATTGTATTAGGATATAGAAAAGAAAAAGAAATAATTCATTTTAAAAATAAAGCATATCATTCAGGCCCACAATATAGACTTGAAATAGTATCTAATATAATGAAAAATGATTTGATTAATAATGGTTGTGTTAGAAATAAAACATTTAAAATAAGGCTACCAGAATTAAAAAATATAAATTTATATAAATCTTTTATTAGAGGATATTTTGATGGTGATGGCTGCTTATGTATACCAAAAAATAATATTGGAAATATAACATTTACATTAACATCAAATATTAATTTTTGTGATGATATAAAAAATTATATTACTAAAAATTTAGATGTTAATATGAAATCAGGTGTAAGATATAATGAAGTTGGATTTAATAGATTAACTGGTGCAAAGCAAGTAACTAAATTTATGAATTGGCTATATGAAGATGCTGATATTTATTTATATAGAAAATTTAAAAAATTTGAATATTTTGTTAAAATAACTCTAAAATAATTAGTATGATTTCAATATATGATGAATTAATAGGTGAGGTTATAATTAAGATAGATAAATGTGTAGGTGATTGTGAAGAAGAAGATTCAATTACTTTTTATTTATCAAATGGTTCTATTTATAAACAATGTCATGACACTGAATGTAGTGAATATGTTCACATTGAAGATATAGATGGTGATTTGAATGATTTGATAGGTTATGATTTGATTCAAGCCGAAGAGTCAAGTAATAAAGATTCTAATGCGTTGGAATCAGGAACTTGGACATTTTATAAATTTGGTACATCAAAAGGATATGTAACAATACGTTGGTATGGTGAATCTAATGGATATTATAGTGAAACTGCAGAGATGACTAAAATTGAAGGCGTGTTTCCAATTAAGGAGATAAGGAAAATAAAATTGAATAAGTTATATGAAATAAAAAAAGAGAGAAATTAAATTTCTCTCTTTTTGGTTATACTATTAATTCTAATGAAATTAATAATGTTGTGTTTGCGTTATCTATTAATATGAATGTATCAAAAACATATATTGTTATTTCATTTTCTGTGAAAGTTATTGATTTGAAATACTTTTTAGGAAAAGTTATAGATAAATCTTCATGCTCAATTTTACATATTTCTAAATCCCAATTATTTTCACCAATAGTGAGTGAATTGTCAGTCACATTTAATGTTAATATATCATTTTCGTTGTCAATAGCACCTATTTTTTTAATATTTAAAAATGAGTTTTTATCAAGAGAAAATTGAAAATCAATTAAATCTTTATTTAAGACAGATGCAATCATTGACATGTCAATATTCGTGTTTACTGCACGAAAATCTCCTCCTACTATACTTAATCTCAATTTTGAATTTTTCAATTTGAAATTATCAACATAAGTATCATCATTCATAGAAAACTCACATTTTATGTTTTCCTGATATTCTAAATAATTTTTTAGTGTTATTTCGAATTTTTTTGCATTTACTATAATGTATCTTATTTCGTGATCTATGTCAGTTTCAAATGAAAAAATTTCATCAGTATTAAAAATGTATGATTTGAATGCGTTAATATTATTTTTCTCGCCAACAGCAGCATATAATAATATTTTTTCTTTGTCTATCTTCAATAGAATTTCATTATCTATTGCGGTTAAATCATGAACTTTTTCTAAGAAGAATGCTAATTGTGTTAAATCCATGGAGAATTTATATGAAATCGTTGTTGCTATTGCCATTTTTGATTGATTTTAATTTATCTAATATATGATGTTTTTGGAATATTGTTTGTTAAAAATAAAAAATTATTTTTATATAAAAAAACAATTGTATATTTGCACTTTAAAAATAATTAATAACTATGGTAACAATTTTTAAAACATTTGAAAATATGAACTTTGAAGAACTTGATGTAGTTACACTAAAAAAGATTTAGTTAACTTACAATCACTATACCATCTGGAACAAAAGGAACTGTTGTATATGTATACCAAAATGGTAGTACAGAAGTTGAGTTCTATATAAAAAATAAAAGTTTCGTAGAAGTAGTATCAAAAGATGATATAGAAAAAACAAAGAGTTTATAAAATAAACTCTTTGTTTTTTATCTTCCAGGATATCTTGATCCTGAAATAGTAGGATTTCGTCTGTAAATTCTACTGTGTGCTCCAATTAGTCCTGATGTATTTTCAGATAAACTAGTAATATTCTCAACATATCTTAGCATATCACCTTGAATATTATTATTTACATATAATTCAACCAAATTTTTATATCCAATATTATCAAAGCATGTGGATAGTGTTATAGTTGTCATTACAACATCATCGTTTCCGCTCTCAGCTTTGTATGTAATCATACCAGATGTTGTTTCATGCTTACTAAAAGTGGTTATTTCCTTTATGTTTATCTCACTGTGTAATATCATTTTTCTATTTCTAATTGATTGCTGAAATTCCTTGTCAATAATTAGATGTTTATCTTTACTTAATTTCATTCCTATTTTACCTGCTATATCTTCTCTGTTGTGTTTATATCTTAAAAATACAGAATTCGAATAATTATTTTTACCATCAAATACATTAGGAAGATGTGCTAATAATTCAGAACCATATGTATTATATTCTAGTACTATTTTAGTTTTTTCTGGATCAAATAACTCAAATGCAATAAGATAGAGCATATGGGCAAGTTCTCTGATTGAGTATAAATTGTTTCTAAATAGTCCTATTTGCTCAAGTTTAAATAAATCTTGTATGTTATCGTATTCATATTTTTCTATTTCATTTTTATCTCTTAATTCTAATTTGAATATATTTATAACAGAAAAATCTTTTGCTAGTCCCTCTGATAAATCTATAGAAAGAACTGTGTAGTATTCTTTTGATCTCGCAACATTAAATAGACTTAAATCTTTTACAAATTTTAAAGATTCATATGGAAATTTAAACTTTTCAAATTGATTAATATTTATATTATCAAAAGGTAATTGTTTACTTTTTAATAAATCAATTGTGTCTTTGTTGAAAAGAATTTTATCTCCTGTGACAAAATGTAATCCATATTCTTGATCAAATTTATCAGAGGATAATAATAATTTAGTTTCTTCTTCTTGCCAGTTACTAACAACTGCCAATTCGGGTAGAGGAATACCATTTATTCTTATCTTTCTTATGTTACCAATGTGAGTTTTTTCATCCAACACATTATAAGCGACACAATCAAACATATCTTCTCCTATGCTTTTTTTGTATAACGTAATATCATATTTGTCTCTTATTTCTCGTAATAAAGAAGATTTTGCTATATTGAATTTTTTTAATTTAGCATCCATTACTTTAATTTTAGTGTCTTCTCTTCCTGGTACTTGATTCCATAAGACTCTCATAGCCTTATATGGATTTTTTAATGGATCATCCTCTGGTAATTCAGCATTTGTGAATAATTCCCAAAACATATTATATCCATTTGGAGTAGATGTTATTACAATATGCGAATTATTAACTGATGATACTACTGGAATAATAGCACCATAATAATCTCTAATGAAATTATCTGGAATGTGAGCAAACTCATCGAGATAAAGAAAATCTATAGTAAATCCGATCGAGGGATCTTTAGTTCTGTTCTCTGTTTGAATTCTTGAATTATTTTCAAATGCAATCTGAGTTTCATTCCAGTTAGTTACTCCTTTTTTAAGAAAAAATGGTACTAACTTATAAATATCTTTTATTTTTCGTATGATTTCTTTTACTGTTTTTCCTTTATTTGCCACTACCATACATCCTTTATCATCATTAAATAGCACGAAATGAAGTAAAACTATGGCTGCAGAAACTGTATTATGAGAAAGTATATCATTTGTGTAGTAGCTCATTTCAGGAGTATCTATAGATAGGTCGAACATACTCACTTTGTTTTTTAGTTTAGAAATTTTTTTGACTTTACTTTCTCCTTTTTTTGTTAATACATAATCATCTGTAGTCAAATCTATTAACATTTTTATATTATGATCTTTACAAAAAATCATATGAGTATCAGCGCCTTCAAGCCATAATCCGTTTTCTAATTCTAGACTATATATTTGAAATGGTTGAGTTATATTCATTTCAGTCACTGGAACAAATCCATAATCTGTTTCTACTAATATTTCTTTATCAAGGAATATAGTATTAACGAATTTCTTCATTATATCTTCCTCATTAGGATTAAAATTTCTAAATTCATATTTTTCAATAGATTGAATTATAAAATATATTACATTTTTAATAAATTTTTTAAACATTAATTTTAATTAATTTTTAATTATATATTAAAAAATGATGAGTGTATTTATTTTTATTTATTTTTAATAGTTATATTACATTTTGACCTATCAAATATTAATATATAATTAAAAAACGAATATGATAATTGATGATTTTGTGAATATTAGTGTAAGTAGTAAAAATATTACATATTATAGAAGTATAGGATATATATTAAAAACTGGTGATAATTTCAATATTAAAATAGAAGATTTACAAAAAACAAGTGCCTTTAAAGTTAATGTGAAATGTGATAATTGTGGGGATGAAAAATATATACAATATAGATTATATAATAATAACATTGAAAAATCTAAAATGTATTATTGTATTAAATGTAAACATTTAAAAACAGAAGATACAAAATTAAAAAAATATGGAAATAAAAATTATAATAACATAGAAAAAAATAAAGAAACTTGTCTCAAAAAATATGGAGTTGATCATTTTAATAAATTAGAATGTTCTAAAAAAATATAAAAAAAATAAAATTAGAAAAATATGGTAATGAAAATTATAATAATATGATTAAAAATAAAGAAACAAAATTAGAAAAATATGGTGATAAAAATTATAATAATATGATTAAAAATAAAGAAACTTGTCTTAAAAAATATGGTGTAGATAGTATATTTAAAGTGGATTATATTAGAGAAAAAATATTTGATAAAAGAAAGGAAAGACTAATAAACATGTATGCTAAATATAATTTATTAGATGTGAATTACGAAAAATATAATTATATATGTAAGTGTGAAAAAGGACATAAATTTGAAATTCCAAAAACTATATTTTATAATAGAATATGTACAGATACATCGTTGTGTACTATTTGTAATCCAATAGGAAGTTCAAATTCAGATAAAGAAAATGATGTATGTGATTTTATTTTTAATAATTGTAATTATAATATTGTTAAAAATGATAGATTTGTAATAAATCCTTTTGAGTTGGATATTTATATTACAGATTTAAAATTGGCATTTGAATTTAATGGATTATATTGGCACAATGAATTGTATAAACCAAATAATTATCATTCAATGAAAACTAAAATGTGTGAAGATAAAGGAATACAATTAATTCATATTTATGAAGATGATTGGATATACAAAAAAGACATTATAAAATCAAAAATTTTAAATATATTAGATAATATTGAAAATAAAATATTATCAACAAAAACTAATATAATCGAAATATCAGATAATAATATTGTAAATGATTTTTTAAATAAAAATCATTTACAAGGATATATAAATTCTAAAATTAAAATTGGACTTTATTATGAAGATTCTCTCGTGTCATTAATGATATTTGGTAATATAAAAAAAGATAAACAGCATAAAAATGATTATAAATCTTGTGAAATGTTGAGATTTTGTGATAAATTAAATACTATAGTTATAGAAGGATATAATAAAATTTTTGATTATTTTATAGATAAATATGATTATGATGAAATAATATGTTATGATGATAAATCTTGGAGTAAAGGAGAAATGTGTTATAAATTAGGATTTAATTTTATAAAAAATACATCACCTTCATATTGTTATATAATTAATGGGATAAAAAAAGATAGATTTAATTTCAAAAAAAATAAATTAATAAAAGAAAATATTAATAACATTAATAAAACAGAACATGATATTATGCTAGAAAGAAAAATTTATAGAATATATGATTCCGGAAATATGAAATTTATTTATAAAAAATAAACTTTTTAAAAAATTGTGACTTTTAGTCACAATTTTTTATTTTTCAATTTTATCTATTATTTTATATAAAAGTATTTTTATTTTTTCAAATATATTAAACTTCCTATCCTTCTTTAATTCATTATAATATAACTCTCCAATAGATATAGTATATTCTGTACCGTCAATATTTTTCATCAAAACTTTGTTGTTAAAATAATTACATTTTCCTGTCTGCCGACTTGCCATTAATATACTTCTTGAATTTTTTGTATATAAGTCAATAATATCTTTTTGATAGTCACGTAGTTTCATTGGACCAATTGAACCATCTTCTCTTTTAATTTGACAATAATGTTCAGCAAAATATTGAACATTGATTTTACATTTTATATATTCTTCAAATTCTAACTCAGTCATAGCAAATGTTAGATTTGTTCTGCGAATACCTCTCATGTTAGAGAACCACAATTTTTCAAACCTTTTTAAAGGTTTACCTAAATTTTCTTTTATTGTTATTTCATTTACAATTTCTGTTGTTAATATAAAATCTTCAACTTTATTATCAGCCATAATTCATCATTTTTTTTATTTCTTCGTAATGTTCTTCTGTTAATCCAATCCATCCTTTACAGTGTATTATATTATTAACATACGGTACTATTTCAGAAATTTTATCATCAATAATTACATATTTATCATGCTCATTATCATCTAACCATTTTTTTTATTTCTAACCCTCTATCAGTATTTAAAATTGGTGTGTAATCATTTATAATTACTTTTATTCCTTGTTTAATGAATATTTTTTGTAATTCTTCTATTGTATATCTAACTCTCCATGTTGATGTTATGATAGCAATTAAATTTAAATCGCTACAAATTCTATTATAATTATTAATACATTTTTTATCCCAATTCTTTTTATATTTAGGATTTAAAACTCCATCAATATCAGTGAAAATATAATTATTCATAAATAAATTCAATATTATATCCTTTTATTGAAAAATCTAAGCGTAGAATATCCTGTAATGTTCCTTCATATAAATACAAATCAAAATTGTAGCCAATCGCTAATAGTTCAGGTATATATATCTGAATTTGCTCATCTACTAAATTTTTTAGTGTTTCTGTTGTAACATTAGTTTGCCAAAGATAGTATTCCAAATTTGCGCCCATGTCTTCATCACCCAATACATCGCCTTTGTTTGTGTATAGTATCATTTCTAATTTTTGAACTATAACTTCAACATCATCATCTTCTATGATTTTATCTGATGAGTATTTTGGGTGACCAGGATATCTTATGCTAAAATCTTTTATATCATTTAGAGCCATTTTAAACCTTATTTTTATTATATATATAAAAAAAGATAGATTGTAAATGGATGAGTCAAATTTTATATCTGTAATTGATTATATAGGAAAAATAAACAATGGAGTAGCAGTATTGTTATCCATGAAAGTTGTTGATAAAATATATGAGCTGGTGTATTGGTTTGATGTAGAAAATGAATATTTATTATCTTGTGATGATAATTTTTTAACTGATTATAATATTAAGGATATATATGAATATAAAAATTATAAAAAACTCGCATATTATATACATAACTATGTATTAGATAACAAAGATGATATAATCAACGAGTTTTTGAATAATTAAATATTATATTTATCAGATGATATTTTTATTTCATATTCTAAAATTTCATCTGCTGTTAAATATCTATCTATATCATCTTCATCTATGTGTATTCCGTTAGGAAATGAATGATATCCATCATCGTCAAAAAAATTAACCATATAATCCCAACCACCATTTGATTTATGACTATTGATTTTAGATATTTGACAAAAATTGTTAATATCTGGATAGCCAGAAACAAACACATGATCACCCTCTATGTATATTAGATTCTTTTTTTCAAATTTTTTCAAATATTTCATAATTATGTTCTGTATGTTACTCCTTTCCAAATAATATTAACAGTACTAAATCCTGATGATGATGTAGGATCTTCTCCAAAATAAATACCGTTTCTATTTATCCAACCACCTCTTAATACTACTAGTTCGTTGTTTCCTATGATGATATCACCCAACACTGGATCTAATCCAATCAGTTTTGATGAATCATATTGTGATGTATTATTATATGATACAACTGTGCTATTACCAATAGAAGCAGATAAATTTGAATTTCCAATTATTGAACTTGAATAATTTGGAGTTGTTGCAGATTTACTACTATCAGATTTCATAGCGTTTGAGTTGTTTGCTGATGTTATTGTACTTTGATATACATTAGTGTATGCATTTACAGAGTTAGAATTAGACACATAAGTAGATTGTAATACATTTGGTTGCGTAGAGGATAATAATGCTCCATTTCTATTGTAATCTTCATTGTCTTTACCTACAAATTCCAAATTTATAGAATCTATTCCATCAATATCTTTTAATTCTGTTATTAAATTCGCTTTTACAATTCTATCATATCTACTATATGAAGAGAAGTATGTTGATAATGTATCAAGAACTTGTTCTCTGATATTATCTTCTGATGTATCATCATACCTTCTAATAAAAACATTTACTATATATTTTTTTATTATTGGATCTATGATATTTATTATTGATGATATACTAACAATACCTTGAATTTTAAGATAACTTATAATTCTATTTTTTTCATCTTGATTAAGATAAAAATAATCAAAAGGAACATTAAAATAATTAACACTAGATGAAAAATGATCTGTTATTCTTGGTATTAAATACAAATACATTTCATTTAAATTTGTTTCTACTAAATTGGTAGTAGAAGAATTTAGATCAATTTTAATAGTATCTAATGTATTGAATGCGTTAACTTTTGAAAACATATTCAATTTCATTAGATGGTATATAAATTGATCAGGTGTAGCAAGAACAAAATTTCTTGACACATAAGGAATTACAGATCTGGTATATTCAATACTCTCACCATCACTGGCAAAATTTATATCAGTTTCTATAAAAATATCAAATAATTTATCAGCTTGTATAATGTTACCTTCACTGTCATATATATCTGTAATAAAATTGAATCCATTGATATTGTTATTTAATATATTGCCAGCCAATCCATTTGTTGTTAAATATTTAACTTCTATGACAGAACCAATATTAGGAATACAACCATTTATACCATTACCAAAGTATACATCTAATCCACCGTTAAATCCAGTTCTAGTATAACATGCATATTCATCTTGTAGCATATCATATAAATGATCTCTTACTTTTAATGTTACTCCATTTAATGATATTTGAAAATCAAAATTATCAATTGTTGAATTGTTGCTAACTACAACTTGAAATGATTGAGATAATGTACCATCACCAGTGAATGTTTGTGTTTCATATTTACCTTGAACTATATTAATGAAAAATTGACAACCACTTTTTAAAGTATAATAATTTCTATACGTTCCTGTTTTTATTGAATAATAAAGACTATTAGATATATTTTTTAATTGTGTTTCATTGTATATTATAATTTTACCACCTGCAATCTGACTGATATCTGTTCCTTGCTTAAGTTTAAATTTCAATGTTCCTTGAGCTGATATTGCCCTAGATGGATTGTGTCCTGAAATTCTTGCGATATTTCTTATCGTTCTGATAGTAACAGCTTGATCTATATCTAATTGTCTTACTGCATTTTTGACATATAATATATTTTGTATGAATATTTCTTTAACAAAATTCAAAATTTGTCCATATGGAGAAGCAGAATTATAAAGAATATTTGATTTTTTATAAGTTGCACTGATCCAATTATTTAACTGATTTGTTAAATTTGCATAATTTAATTCTATGCTATTGAAAATTCTATTAAGTTTTGAGATTCTTGCCACTCTTTTTTAAATTATTTTTTATTTGATGTGTTTTTTTAGATTTTCTCCTATTGTTTCAACTAATCGTTTGAGATTTATTTCTTTTACTTCATATTTTTCTTTAAATATTTCGAATTTAAAGTTGTATTCATCTTCTCCATTTTTTGTAATAGTTAAATCTACATTTTGATTATTACTTAATGATAATTTGAAATTAAAATATATTGATTTGCAAGGCATAATAGATATTTTTGGTTCATCTACATTAGTAACTGATATATTTGAAACTTCATTATTTTCAAACCATTTATTAATTAAAGTAGCTGGTGATTTTATAAAATCAGACAGTATTTTAATATTTTCTCCAAATTTATTTTCTTTGAATGTATTTTTTATTTTATTTTCAAAATCATCTAAGCTAGAAAATTCAATTCTAACATATTCACAATTAATGTCATGTAAATATGTAAAGTAATTTTTCGTTAGTTTTGATTTCGTGTTATCCGTTGTAAAAATCAATTTTGTGTAAATGATATTAATGTCATCGTATAAAATTTTGTTTATTGATATTATTAGTCTCAATTCTTCTGAATTTAATATTTTCTCGTAAATAGTATCTACTGATAATACCTTAGTTGTATCAAATACATTTTTTATTTTATTAACTAAATCTTCTATTAAAATGTCCATATGTTAAATTATTTTATATGTTATGTTGTATCTATCTGCGAATGAAGATGTGTTGCTACCATCTACTCTAAGCATAGTAACTTGTAAACCTCTATAATAACTAATTCTTGGCTGTCCAACCAATAAATACCCACAAACAACAGATTGTAACAAGTTTATTGTTATATTTATACCTAATTTATTTATTATTGTATAAGATCCACTATAATCAATGACATTACCAAATGTATCTTTAAAATACAGGTTCTGTACATATATAGTATTACCAGATTTGAACATATCCTCAGTTAATATTAATTCTACATATTCTCCGTCTACACATAATGTTGTTCCTGTATATACATCTGTACAATTAACATATATATTTTCATTTAAATAAAAATTATCATCAAATGTAGATTTTTCTGGAGTTAAACTAATATATTTTCCTGTTATGACATCTTTCGGTAAATCTGTGTAAAAAATATTTACTTCAGATATTGCTCCATTATAATTGAACATCATATTAAAATATAATTTTTGTGAATATTGAGCATATTTAGGTTCAATTAAAATGTCTATTTTTTGTTTATTTTTCAAATCCTGATCTAGCATAATGATAACATCTCCTCCATTTGTTGATATGTTATCATTTATTATGTTTAATAACATATTACTAGTGAAAGATGTCGATATTGGATATGATGTTCCTGTATTAGCCAAATTATAATTATAAACTTGTGAAATGCTAATTTTTTCTATTTCATCATATTCAACAGTAATAACATTCATTTTAAGTTTAGGATATATACCTGAATAATCAACAGATATTGCAGTAGAATCAGAATCAACAAATTGATTAGTTGAATATAATTTTAATAAATTTTCCATATTTGACATTTTGCTTTTTAAATCATCAATGTCTGTTTGTGAATATATTAAACTCTTCATTTCTTGTAAATCCAAATTTATTCTAACAAATTCATTTATAATATTAACAAAATTTTCATTTACTTGATAGAATCTTTTCATCATTTCATTATACATATCAAATCCAAACATATTATATATAGTTGTTGAATCGTATGTTAACGGTTTAACGTCATTATCTATATTATAATTTATATTCAAATTAAACATATAAGATAATCCATCTTGTGTACCATTCGTCACTAATTTGTTATATGGTGATATTTGTGTTGCAAAATTATCATCGTCATTGTCAGGATTATTTAAAAATTCTATCCCATATAGATTAACATGAGAGTTAACATTGTTATTGCTATCTCTTTCAACTAATTCATAATACCATAATATTGCATTGAATTCAAAATCCTTTGGTGCTTGTCCTTGTATTGATAGTGAACTAAATTCATCAAAATTTTTACATTCTAATCCAGCAATGTTCATTTTATAATAGTGTGTTCTATCCACATCAAGAAAAACTCCATCAATAGAATCAGAATTAAAATCAGTTAATTTTTCAATATAATCATCAGAATTTAATCCTGTGTTATTAGTTAAATTTACGCCATAGTAATCACCTTGGTATCTTACATTATCTCCATCAGAGCATAAATATGTATTATCAGCGGTGTCAAATTGTCCAAAAAATGATCCAGGATAATCCTGAGGATTGGTCCTTATGTTAGAATTTAAACTTTCTGCGCCAATAATTTCAGTTTGAATTTCATCTGCAAGTATTGGTATCTCTAAATTAGGATAATAATTTGTATTGCTTCTTGTACCAAAAAGAATAGTTGGTGTTTCACCTCCTTGATTTGGTATGTATGCCGTTACTTCTTGTCCCACTCTTGATGCAGTCTGAATATTTGTTATTTGATTAATTTCTCCAACGTATTCAATTAATTTATGATAATCTAAATTAAAATATGTACCTAATAATGAAGTTTGTGTTTGACCTTGAAAATTTGTATCTATCCATATGTAAGTATTTCCACTTGAAAATTCTATATATGATATTTTATATGAATATCCAAAAGTAATAGCAGATAAATTAGATATGTCTGATGATATATTACTTTTTAATAATATATTATCACCAACTTTGAATTTAGTGGTCTGACCTGATATAGTAAATTTAGGAATGTGATAGCCATCTGATCCTTGATAATCATCTGTGCTTTCTTCTACCCATTTTGTTTGATAATCAATAATTTCCCTTTCTTTCCATAAATATTTACGAAAATAATCAGGATTTGTTATTGTTGAGCTGTTTTCATTATTGAAATCAGTTAGGTTTTTATCCCAGTCAACTTTATGTACTGCTGGTTCAAAATCTATCATATTTAATTTTCTACACCATTTCCAGAATATTTCTTCAGTAGGTGTGTTTCGTTCTGCGATATTATAAAAATCAGTATTTGTATTTATTCTACTTTCATGTAACGCAGTGTCATAATTTGCTACATAATTTCTTAATGATTCAACTAATTGCTCTGATAATAGTGATGGCTTTGCTGTATTAGGATCATCACAATAAAAAGGAGATTCACCAACATTTGATTTTGGTATAAATTCCATAACACCATCATTCATATTATTACTTGATAATGTTTGCTTTGGTATATTTAATAACGCAAATTTTGTAAAATTTAAATTATAATAATCATTATAATTCGCTAAATTTACATCACTTGCAGCACTTGGGAAAGAGTAAAATGATGTTCCCTTGTTTTTCATTGATTTATAAAGAGGTGTTGCCATGTAATCAGGTTTAATTTTTTATTATATATAAAAATTACACCTTCATAAAAAACAAAAAAAGAGTAATAATTGAATTATTACTCTTTTTCTAATATTATTATATAGTTTCTTGATACCACATTCTTTTGGTTAATATCATTCTCACTATATTTATGTCAATTTCATAGTCATCACTTATTTCTTGTAAATGAGAATATTTTTCATTTTCATCTTTTAATTTATCAATTTCTAATTCATTTTTTTCTAATAGTTCTTCATATTGTTTCAGTGTGATTTTTAAATCATCATCACCAGTTTGTTCATAATTTTCATTTGTGCTCATTTTCTGAAATTTGTTTTAATTTGTTAATTTTTTCAATTCTAGTATATTTTAAGTTATTTTTACTTTTATAATATTCATATTCTAATTGAGTAATATGTTTTTTTATATTTTTAGAATTTTCAAATATATATTTATTATATTCATAAGAATGTGGATCATTTATATATTCTTCATATTTCATAAATTTATATATTATAATTTAGTATAATTGTTTATTTTAATAATCTGCATTCTGATAGTGACATACCAAGTATTCTGGAGTATTTTCTAATTTTTTAAATTTTAATCCAATGCTTGCCATTTTAACAACAGCAACGAAATCTTGTCCATAACCTGTTTGCCATAAGGTTTTTGTCTCTTTTATGTTCTTGTGGCTTATTGAGCTTGTTCCTATGCTTGTCCAACGAGGTTCTACAATTCTTTTTTGTAATTTTTTAAATGTACTATCAAGAACTAAGTAATCATTATAAAATACCCAATCAAATTTATCTAAATCGAATTGATCAACAATTTTTTGAATATGGTTTGACCCTAATATATCATCAGAATCTAAATATGATATTATATCTCCATCTGCAAGCTGAAATGCTATATTTCTCATTTCACCTGAGTATAGTTGTTGCTTTGGTATTTGTATTAATTTTATATTTTTATCATTAATAAGATATTTATTATATAAATCAATAGTTATTTGACAACCATCTGATACTATAATCAATTCTATATTTTTATATGTCTGTTTTTTAAAACTGTTTACTGCACGAATAAATTTTTTGTCCCTATTAGATGCAGAACCTGGATATGGTAATAAATATGATGCCATTATTACACTCACTTTTGGATTAGTCATAAATTAATTTTTATTTAATATATTAATAAAAATAAAAATAGTTTATATAAAAATAAACAAAATCTATTCAATAAAATAGATTTTATTTATTATATTTTTATAAATCAAATTGTTATACATTTATGATAGAAATCATACTTGAGTATCTATATCCTGGATAATCCATTGTTATAATTTGAATTGCTGTTAATGGATATTCTGTTTTTAGTCCTATATTAATTGGGCTAGATAATCCGCCGGATATGTTTTTAACATATATCCATGCTCCTCCTGTTGAAGATAATCTATAATATATATCCATTGCTGATATAGATTGTCCTCCATCATTAAATCCTAAAATTAAACTACCTGAACTATTGATGATTGAGTTTAGAATTAATGTTTCTTTGTTATCATAAAACGCAGAATTTGATAATCTGGATGATGTGACATCATATATTTTAAATGTTAATCCTGTTCTTGGAAAAATTATTTGACTACCAATATTTCTAGGACTAACACCGCTACCGTAATCCAATAAACCTGTGTATGTAACTCCGTTGTCTATTGAATATTGATAAGCTAATGTTCCTATTGTTGTATTTCCGGAGTTAAAAATTGTCATCAAATCTGCTGTACCTCCACTTTGTTGTATACTAATTAATGTTAATGGATTATATGTTGTTGTTGTCGTTGTAGTTGTAGGAGGTATAGTTGTCGTTGTAGTTGTAGGAGGTATAGTTGTCGTTGTAGTTGTAGGAGGTATAGTTGTCGTTGTAGTTGTAGTAGGAATACAATTAATCCATGAATATTCATTGCTGCCTGTTTGCATACATATTTCTAAATATGGTAAATTTTGTTTAATTCTATGCCTGAAAGTTCCAACTATATCTGAATTGCAATCTCCGCAATAATCTAATATATTAACTTCGTGTGTTAATCCTGACGATGGTAATAATCCTGATGTACCGTTTTCTCCATCTATACCAATTATTCCATTCATACCAGATGTGCCATTTTTTCCACTTGAACTCACATCTGTTATACCAGATAATGAGAATTCTTTTATTTGGTATAAATTTATTTGTTTACTAACTGTTCCATATGTAGAATTATCAACAGGTAAAATTATGTCACCGTTTAAATTATATTCCTTTTCAAAATTTCTTGGTCTTATTATGTTTGGCATATGTATACTTTTTTGTGTTTTACAAATTATTATTCTATTTTTTTGCGGTATTATTTATTGATATCTAAAATTGATAGATACCGTGTGTTGTAATATCACTATTTTCAAATAATAATATCCATATTGTTGGATTATCACTCAATGATGATGTAAGTGCGATATATTTGTTCGAGTATGATATATCAAATGCTAATATCGTCAATTCAGAATCATCATAAACTTGGTTACCATTAGTCATACTAGAAACATATACAGGTACTGCTGATCCTACATCAAATAAATTATATGCATCTGTATAATTATTAGCTCCACTATTTTTTACACAATAATACATTATACTTGAAAAAACTGTCGTTGTAGTTGTTGTGGTTGGTGTGTTGGTGGTTGTTGTGGTTGTTGTAGTCGCATTGGTTGTGGTTGTTGTAGTTGTGACTGGAATAGAATTATCAAAAGTAATAATATTTGATGATAAAGAATTTGGTACACTAGCCCAAAACCACATCATTTGTCTCAAGAAATTCGTTTGTTGCCCTATATTTACAATAGGAGTAAGTGGATCTATATCAATTAGATACCCAGTGACATTATCATCATATGAAATCCATATCTTCATTGTTGGAGTGTTAATAGACACGCCAGAATATGCTATCATAATATCTCCATTTTGAATATATGCATTTATTAGTATCGGAGGATTAACAATTAGAAATGTGGTAGTGGTCGTTGTGGTAGCCCATGAATTTGAGACAATAGGATACCAAATATAATTACCAACACCAGATTTCATACAAATTTCTAAATATGAATTATATGAATCTGTCCTATATCTAAATGTTCCAGTTACTCCAGAATTACAATCAGCACAATATTCTGCGACCATAATATTATTAACATTTGTGCAATTTATTTGTTTTAAATAAATTTTATCATTATCATTAGGATATGATAGTATATAAATATTACCTAAATTTACTAATTTATCGTTTAAATACCATTCATATGAATAATCAGTTAAACCTGTTAATCCTGTCACAAAAAAAGTTACACCTGTTGTTCCTGAAACGATATAACAAATACCACTATTAAATGGTATAGTAGTTGAAATTGGTAGACTTTCAATTTTTGGAATAGTGGTTATTATATATGGCGTTTGTGATACTGAAGAATAAGATATTATTATTGTATTCGATTGATATGCATGACAAGGTGATATACCAGAACTACCATTTGAACCATGTACACCAGAAGAACCATCTACACCAGATGTACCATCAGTTCCACTTGTTGAGCCAGTATAATCAAATAATACAAAATCTTTAATTTGAGCTAAATCTATTCTTTTTATATTAGAAGTGTAGCCTTGATTTAGTGTATCACCACTATAATCAACAGGAAATATTAATCCACCAGTTATATTAGTTTCTTTATCTAAATTTCTTATTCTTATTATGTTTGGCATTAAAAATACTTATTTTTTACTATATATAAAAAAATGATTATTATATTTATTTTCAATATATATATTTAATATATAGTAATATGATTACTAAATTTAAAATATTTGAACAAAAAGAACAGGATTGGAATCTAATTTTAGATATTTCCAAAATTTGGAATGATTCATTATATGAAAATTCTAATGAATTAGTAAAATTTAATGAAAATTATATAAATTTTTTAAATAGTCAAAAAGATTTGATAATTAAACAAACATCTCAAAATTCTTGGGTTAAATTGCAAGAATTAATAGATAGAATGACTAAAAATAAAGATAAAATAGAAGAAAGTACATCAGTTTGGGATGATATTTATGATTGGGCTGATAGTAATATGATTGAGATTAAAACAGGAACAGAAACATCTGCTGAAAATGTAGAATACACAAATACAAATGCAATAAAAACAGATTTTTAATTATGATAACAAAATTTAGATTATTCGAAAATATCAGTAATGATAATATTATTGATATTATAAAAAATTCAACATTGTGTGAATATTTTAAGGATGAACTTATAAGAAATGCTGATGATGATGATGAAGCTATAGATATAGATGAAGATGCAATTTTACATTTTTTAGAGGATGAAGGTATAAATATAGATGATTTATCTGAAGATGATGAAATTAAAAATTTATATTATATTAGGCAACACTTTAGTGATAATTTAAAAAATTTTCCAAAAATAATTTTAAATGAAGATAATTATGTTATATATGATCCAAAAGAAAAATTTAATTACACAAAAGATGAATTACCTAAAGTAATAGATATTGATGATGATTTATATGTTTTATATTTATATTTAATAGGTGACGATAAACATGAAAATAAAATGTTCTATACTATACCATTAAGTTTAGAAAAATGTGAAGAGCTAGAAAAAATATTTAAAAGTAAAAACATCACAGAAATTGGTAAAAATTATGAGTTTTTTAATGAGTTGAGTGAAGATAATTTTTATAGTAAAATTGATATGATAAAAAAGGATATGTCAATTTTTGTGGAATTTCGTGCAATAATAAAAAAAGCAACAAAGCAAGAGATGTATGATTCTATTAAAAATAAATCAGATAAATATAATTTATGATAATAAAATTTAAATTGTTTGAATCTATTAGTGTAGCGCCAAAAGTAGGTGATTTTGTAATAATTGAATCTAAAAAATATGAAAAATATAACATAAATATTTATAATTTTTGAATGAAAATGTTGGAGAAATAATAGAGACTCCAAGAAGTCATGGAGGGAAAGAAATAGTTTATGTTGTAAAATTTGATAACGTACCAACTGAAATATTACGGTTAGGTTATTTTGACTATGAATATATTCATGAATATCATTTATATCATCTTAAATTTTGGTCTGAGAATAAAGACGAATTGAAATCTTTGAAAGATTCAAAAAAATATAATATATAATATATGAAATATGAAATATTTAAAATATTTTGAAAAAAAAAGTATTTGGGTAAAGATAAATATTGATTTTATAGAAGGTGATATTATCTATTTGAATGCCTTTGAAAGTATTGATGATATAGATGGTGAGTTTATTGCAAAGATTAATGTGGAAGATATGAATATATTTTATTATGACGATAGGGCAAAATATGATTCATATGCACAAGATGTTCTTAAAAAAATTATAAAAAAAAATATTACGCCAGAGAAATCAATTAAAATTTCAACTAATAAATTTAACATATAAAAACAACAAAATTTAATGATAACAAAATTTAAAATATTTGAGCAAAGTGGATTCGATTTAGGAGATACTGTTTTGATTATGTATAAAGTACCTAAAACAGATAAAAGGGAAATCGTTCCAGTTAAAATTGTAACAGAAGATGGAATTCATCAACAGTTTTCATTTGATGTTCCTAATAATCCATTTCCTTATCAAAGGCCTATTCCATTCGATAAAAATATGGTTATAAATAAAACTGATTCTATAAAGGAGCCATATCGACCTTCCTGGACTCAGGAACAGCCATGTAGCACAGATTATTCGCCTGCATCTAACCCTAATCAAGTTACTAATGATTTCGTTTTACCGAATTCTTAAAAATAGATATAATAATGTTAATAACAGAAAAAATAAAAATAAAAATTGTAACTAAAAATACTAATCATTTTATATCATTAGGATATGATGTAAAATATGGTGATATTATAGAAATAAATTCTAATGAATTATCTAAAAATAGTAAATTTAGAGTAAATGTTATTTGTGATAGATGTGGTGAAATTAAAAATATAACATATCAAGAATATTTAAATCAACGTAAAAAATTTGATTTTGATACTTGCAATAAATGTGAATTTGAAAAAAATGATATTACAAATTTAGAAAAATTGGGAGTGCCTTATCCAACAATGTCAAAAGATGTAACAGATAAGACACTTGAGACAAATATAAAAAATGGTAGATGGTTAAAAGTTGAAGATAGAGATGATTATTACAATTATTATTTATCAGTTTACGGAGAAACATTAAAAAATAAGAAAGAGTTGCTGAGTAATTGGAATGGTTATGATTATTATTCAACTGAATATATTTTAGAAAATTTTAAATTAGATAGTAATGATAAAAAATATCCGACAATTGATCATAAAAATTCAATAAGATATGGATTTGATAATAACATATCGACAGTTGAGATATCAAGAATCGAAAATTTGTGTATAACAACACGTTCAAATAATTCATCAAAAAATAAAAAAATAGAATCAGAATTTAATATTATACAATATGATAACAAAATTTAAACAATATGAATCTAAAATAAATTATCTATTATGTGTGAGTCCATTTGATGGAAATTTTTATTGGAAGTTTACGAAAGGTAAAAAATATAAAGTTTATGATTCTAGTCTTGGTATGAGATTAAAAGATGATAATAACAATTTTTGTAATATTTTAATTTTAGATAGTAATCGTGAAGAACACAATAGCATTTTTATATATCATTATGCTGGAGGAATTTTCACAACAGATAACTCAATTGATGATTATGAAATTAGAGAGAAAGCAAAAAAATACAATCTTTAAAAAATGATAACAAAATTTGAAAAATTATATGAAAAAATAGATTTAACTGATATAAAAATTGACGTAGAAAATGAAAATAAAGAATTTATTGATAAGATAACTCATGAACTTTCTATTATATCATATAGAAGAAAAAATAGTCCTAAACCAATAAGATTAACTGAAATTGTTGGATATTTCAAAAAAGATAATTTCAAAAATAATAATTTAATATATAAAACATATTTAAGTCTAAGATTATCTAATGGAGATAAAATAATAAGTAATTTATCTACATATAAGAATAACAATGAAAATAATATTAACATTAAAATAAATGAAAAAAAAATTTATGATATTGATAATAGTAAATTTAATGAGGATTATTTAGTTGATAAAATTATAGAAAAATATAAAGAATATTTATTAGAAAAATTAAAATTAAGATGAAACATTTAAAAATGTATGAAAATTCTAATGTATTTGGAGATTGGACATATGATAGATTAAAGAAAAATGATGATGAGAGAGATTATATTAAACATTGCCTATATGATTTTTTAAAATTTAAAAATGAAGATATTATTTATATACAAGATTTTAAAATATTAAGAAATAATAGAATACAGGTAGATTATCAACCATCAAAATCTCAAGGTACTTGGTATAGAATTACAGGAGATGAATATTCAGATTTTATTTTATTTTTAAATGATCCTGATACATACAAAGACACAAAAAAATTTAACATATAAAAAATAAAAATAAAAATGGAAAAAATAATAAATTTCACAAATTACGAACTTAATGAATCAACTATTGAAGTTGATGCAACTGAAGAAGGAGTATATGTATTAACATTGCATGATATTCATAATATAGTTAATAACTTCACTGATGAAGAAGTTACTGAAGAAGATATACTTGACGAATTATCAGATTATACATTTGTTAAAGTTGAAGACTCTGAACTTGGTGTAGTTGAAGATGAAACAAATTTAGAAGATGTAGAAGATGATGAATTAGCAGCAGAAGGTGATATTACAGGTTTGAAAGCTGATGAAGATCCAACTTTAATAAAAAAATTTGAAGAAGAATGAAAAAATTTACACACATAGAAGAAGATTTAATAAAAGAAAATGCTGAAGTAGATAAAAAATTTATGTTTGGATATAGTTCTGCTATTAGTAAATTAGAAATTATTAAATCAGCATTAAATAATATGTCAAATGAGCAATCTAAAGATTCAGGTAATTATGGATATGTTGGAGATATAAATCGTGTGAATGAAAATTTAGATGAAATATTAGAATTTCTGATTGAATATCAAAACACGTACAGTGCAATATAAAAAATAAGATAATTATGCCAGATATAACAACAAAATTTGATGATTTCAAATCTAAAAAATTAAAAACCTTTGATAAAGAAAAAGAATATGATACTTTGTCTGATGATATTATTGCTATATCTAAATTAGATAATGGTGAATATGAAAAAGTAACAGGACCTGTTAATATAGTTCAAATTACTGGATTGATTACTGATAAAGATGAAATTAAAAAATTGGATGAGGTTGCTGGCGGACCAGTTCTTAATACTGATTTAAGTTTAAAACAAGTTAAGCGTGGTGATACAATATGGTTAACCGCACTTTTACAAAGACCTTCATCATCTGCTGTTTATAGTTCACAAACACTTTCTGTTTTAAAAGTTAGAATATCTGATATTTTTTATGGATTATCTAAACTAAGCTCAATGAGATAATTAAATATTTTAATTACTTAATAATAGTTCATGCCTATCAAAAAGGAGAATTAACAGATGTGTCGCCTACAATTAAAAAAATAGCAAAACACATCAGTAATAAAGATGCGAATGATTTTGCCTCAACAAAACATAAAGGACTTCCTAAGCGTGTCAAGAAACGTAAACATGAGTCATTGATTTGTGATTTTGATAAATTTGTCAATGAAAAATATAAAAACAATTAATATTAAATGAATCATTTAAAAATATACGAAACTGAATATAAATCTGTTAACTTTAGTGATGTTATTGGTAGTGGAAATATGTCATCTACATATCACATAAATAAGAGCAAAGGATTATTTCCTTATGTGAAAGAAAAAGGTATTTTTAGATTAATAGATATTGATAACAAAGAATCTATTACTAGAAATGCAATTTGGTTTAAACCAGAAGTAGTTGAGAAATATAATGAAGTTTCATTTAAAATTATGGAATTAGAAGAACAACAAGAAAACATATTAAAAAATAATGACATCTAATTAGATGTCATTATTTATTTTTGATGTTCATCATTTAGGTAATTATATGTAGATAATACTTTATTTATTCTCTTATTGGTTTTTGATTTATTGAAACATTCATTTGCAAATATACCATCAGCCTCATATTTATTTATGATCCATCTTGTGTCCCCTATTATATCATATTTCAATAGAAAATTATGACTATCTATATTGCCAACTTGTACTGTATTACTATAAATTCTAATAGTACCGTCCTTTCTATCCTGAATGAAATATATAAAATCCTCAGTTGAATCTTTCACATTTTCCCAAAAATCAGGATGAATTATTGTATCATCATCATTGAAATATACATAATTTTCTTTTATTATATCTAATGCAAAATTTCTTTGAGCGTGTCCTACTTTACTTTTTGAATTTTTATGAAGATAAACCTCACAATTACTTGGGATTAATTCGTTATTTGGTAATTCATCTCTATCAAAAACTACTATCCATCTATAATTTTCTTTTGGTATATTTATGCTTTTTGATATTGTCATTAAATTCTCTGGCCTACTGCAAGGTGTTATTATATTTATTTTCATTTTAATATTTTTGATATTTTTTCTTCTATTCTATTTTTAGTAAAAATATAATGCCAAGTATATTCAAATATCCTTGATGTTATTGCGTTATTAATGTTTGTGCTTGTCACCCAATCAAACAATTTTTTCCAAAAAATTATATCATATTGTAATATTAATTTTTTTGAGACTACAAATTGTGCTCCAGTATAAAAAAATAATCCATCTTCTGGAAATATCAATTTATCTTGAAATATATTCCAATTTTTCCTAATCCAATCATCAAATGCATTTTTATTTTCATTTAGTGTATATTTTTTGCTTATTTCTTGATATAAAGAACGTTTATTAACAGAAAAAAAATCTCTGGTGCCCCAATTTATGTTCTCTATTATATATTTTGATTCATAATCTTGATGCCATGAATTATTATGACCATGAAGAAACATAGTTCTGTCTGGTAAATCATTATAATTATCTATAATGTATTTTAAATACATTGGAACTTCATTTCCTTTATTATTATCTAAAAAATTATAATTATTGTTTGTTTTTGAATATATTTTTATATCGTATTTATCCTTAATATTTAAACACCAATCTAAGTTTTCTTTATAATGTGCGATTACTATTTTTCTGGTCATAATTTATTTTTTATAATTTATTTAAAATATTTTTCCATTCTTTGTATACTCTATCTTTTTTTTCTTTATTGTGTTCTTTCATTTTTTCTGATATCTCATTAAAATTTAATTGAATCAGTTTATAATTCAAATCATCAAAAGAAGAAAAATAATTTATTTGATTCATATCATCATTGTAAAAATCTGAATATTCTATTAATTTGTTTAATAAATTTGGATCATTAATATTATTTGGATCTATATTTTTAATATTTAATGTGTTATTTTTTGAATTTGATAATATTTGAGTATATGATATTTCACTAAAACATGATTTATTTTTGTATAATTCTGTTAATAGTTTTTTATCTGGAAATAATAGTGGAATATTTGAATTATATTGCTCAAATATAGACATAGTGGAAACATTGTATGGAATGTGAATTATACTTTTATGATTTGATAAGTCACTCCAATCATATTTGCCCATATTTTCTTTATCTATTATATTCTCATTTTTAATTTTTATTGATCTAGAATATAAAATTGATTTATTTTTATTTTCAATGTACTTCGAATTCGTATATTCACAAAGACTAGGAATATATTCAAATTTCTTATTTAAAAATCTCTCACAATACCATTTGTCATATAAATTATTAGATATAGTAATTATGTTATTATTATTGTTTATATAATTATTAAACCATTTCCATCTTGTTTCATCATTTGTGAAAGGATATTCATATCTAGTACTGGCTACAAAAATTATTGGCTTATTGAATTTCTCATATAATAGAGAAATCATAGGAATATGAGTAACAATAAACCCATCATATTTTTCTAATTCTTTCCTATGATTTATATAAAAATTATCACATATTTCTGGCGTAATATTTTTCCAATTTGATTGATTGACTATGTAATTGTTATTTGGTAATTTATTAAATACCCAAGCATGATTTGATAAATAATTTATATTTATTTCATGACCTAAATCATTAAATATTTGTTTAATATCTGCTATAACTGATATATGTAGATCTAAATTAAAAAAATTCATTTTTTATGTTTTTTTGTATTTATTATATATATCATTCATTTCAATTGGTTTAATATAATGATAAGACAATGGAGAATTTAATCTATTTATATCATTATCATTCAAGAAACAATAATTGTTACTTTTTACATATTTGCTTGGATTCTGAGAGAACATACCTGATATATGAATTAAGTCTATATTAAAATATATCTTGATCATATAAGCTATTGCTATATCTGCTATTGCATATGGTACTGGTAATTTATTAGAATCAGATAAAAATTTCCAAGTATCATTAAATTCTGAAATTTTCGGATATATTTTTCTCATTAATGAATTACTAATAAAAAAGCCACCTCCACCTGCTACAGCCAATATTTTTGTGCTGTTGACTACTAAGTGATTGTTTGATTGTCCTAAAAATAAATCATCGTCTCTATTAAATTTATATAGCTCTTCTATTATATTATTTTTATATAGAATAGTATCACAGCCAACCATACAGTACCAATCAAGTTCATCATTTTTTTCGTAAATATACTTTAATCCTAATTGTTGTTTAAGAAAGCAACTATTGTAATCTTCTCCAACATTTTTTAATCTTATT
>Ga0302284_1000125_pt1 | contig 41790 bp, 21 predicted proteins | sample III_Fen_E2_1_FD_198760 | JGI IMG/M metagenome (GOLD analysis project Ga0302284, IMG submission 198760) | Peat permafrost microbial communities from Stordalen Mire near Abisko, Sweden - III_Fen_E2_1 | ecosystem: Environmental > Terrestrial > Soil > Wetlands > Permafrost | place: Sweden: Abisko...
ATTCTTTGATTATAGCATTATTAACTTCAGGAGAAGAATAAATAAAATCGTTTTCCATAGAAATAAGTATTAAAGTGACTACTTCTGAAAGCAAGATTGGTTGTGATTTAGTGAGGTTAGTATATCAAATGCCAGTACCCGGAGAGGTAGGAAAAACAGAGGCACAAGAATAAGCGAATAATTTTACGACAATTTTGGCTTTCCGGTAGCAGTCGCAATATTAATGACATTCGAAGTGATTGGTGAAAATCAGCAATCGAACTTTTTTGAGCAGGATCTATTGAATGTTATAAATCTGAAGTAGTTTTAAAAACCTATTGTATGTGTAGGTGACTTTTGCAATCACCTTGGAATCAGATATATTAAAGTTAACAGGCATTTTATGACAATTTTTATCAAAACATCATCGACAAAATAGTAAATGAGAGAAATTTTTCTGTAATACCCTTTCCAAATTATTGTCAGGCAATTTATTTCTAAAGGATTTAGAAATTATAGCAAACTCATATATGTCTGGATATCAACAAGTATGCATGATTTACAGAATTGAGATAAATTCGTTTTCAAACAATAATTATCGATTTGAACTAGTTATCTAAAAAGGTTTATCTTTAAACTTTCCTATCTTTTTTGAACTATTTTATTGTTAAAATCATAAATGTAGTGCATGTTTTTTTTAAACATAAATTGATCGGAAACCATTTTCTCAGACGGTCCCTGGTGATTGTATTCTTCTGTTTTGTAGGAATTATTCAGTTACCTGCGCAGCCTCAGTATTCAAAATTTGGTCACCTCACAGTTGATGATGGTTTGTCGAGTAACCGAATACGGTGTATATACCGAGACAGTAAAGATTATCTTTGGATAGGTACTGAGGAAGGCCTTGATAAATATAATAGTTATCAGATTAAAAAATACAATTTTAACGAAAATCAACCCAGCTCAATTAGCAATAATAACATACTATGTATCTATGAAGACCGGGGGAAAAACCTATGGTTTGGTACTGTTAACGGTTTAAATTTATTCGATCCTGTTAAAGACAATTTTAAAGTATTTAAAAACGACCTTAGCGATAAGACCAGCATAAACAGCAATTACATTAGCGGAATTGCCGAAGATAATAATGGAAACCTTTGGGTTGTAACTGGGGAAAATTGTCTGAATAAATGGATTTCAAAGACTCAGAGTTTTATCAGATATCAATTTGAGAGTGAAAAGGTTTATTTAAACTCTCGCCCAGCTAGAATGATAGCAATTGATTCAAAAGGGTACATTTGGCTAGTTTCTCTAAGCCGGGGAATCCTCTGTTTTGATCCGGAATCCGGCGTCTTTACTAAATTTGAGGACCCTTCCGTTGATTTCGGGAACGATTGTTTTAAGAGCCTATATATTGATAATCGTGATAAAATTTGGATTACAACAGATGGTAACGGATTCTTTTCTTATGATCCGTTATCCAATAAATTTGAGCAGTTCGGATCAAAAGGCGACAATAAAGGTACCAATCAAAATATTATTCTTGATATAGTACCGGAAGATGAACAGCATATATTGCTTGCGGTGGATCAGGGAGGGATAAATCGGTTTAACAAAACATCTAAAACATTTGAGTATTTCACATACGATAATACAAATGTTGAAGGACTTAATAACAACGGAATCTGGTGTTTTCATAAAGACAGGGAAGATATTTTATGGATAGGGACTTCAGGAGGTGGAATCAATTATTATAATCCTAAAGAATATAAATTTAAGATTTTTAAGTATAATGGAAGTAATCCAAATTCGTTATCGTACGATAATGTAACTTGTTTTTATGAAGATTATAAGAGCTTGATCTGGATAGGCACCGATGGAGGCGGAGTTAATGTATACGATCCCGAAACAAGCAGATTTACAATATTCAAGCATGAAGCTTCAAATCCATTTAGTATAAGCGGAAATGCAATACTCTGTGTTGCTGAGGATAGGGATCATGATATCTGGATTGGAACCTGGGATGCGGGTCTTAACAGGTTTGATAGAAAAACTGGAAGATTTATTCACTATATGCCCGATAAAAATAATTTATCAAGTATTTCTGGCAGAACCATCTGGAACCTTGCAGTAGATAAGAATGATACATTATGGTTAGGCACTTTTAATGTCGGTACCGATTTATTTGACAAGAACAAGGGAGTGATCAGGCGGTTCAGAACTGACCCTGATAATCCCAAAGCGATTGTCGGTAAAAGAGATTGGGTATTTTTTGAAGATTTTGAAAAAAATGTATGGATTTCAACGACGACCGGACTAAACTTTTATGATTGCAAAACTAACTCATTTAAGAACTATATTTTCAATAATAATGTAATTGCAGCATTCTGTAAAGATAAGGATGGAAATTTATGGGTAGGCACTAGTACTAATGGAGTATATTTTTGTAAGCCTGATGGAACCATTATTTATACTTATGATATCTCTAACGGTTTGCCTAGCAACATAATTCAGTCAATTATTGAAGATAATGCTGGTAATATCTGGATATCCAGTGATGGTGGTATTAGCAGGTTTGATCATAAAACCAAGAAGTTCAGAAATTATTCCAAAGAGGATGGTTTACAAGGCGACCAATTTAAACAGCAATCGTCCCTGATAACTCGAAAAGGGGAAATGTATTTCGGAGGATATAATGGTTTTAATTCCTTTTATCCCGATAGTCTGAAAGATAATGACTTTATACCTCCTGTCTATATAACTGATTTCCAAATATTCAATAAACCTGTCCGTTTTGGATATCCCGGAGCCCAATTTCAGTCATATATTGGAGAAGCAAAAGAGATCACATTGAAGTGGAATCAGTCAGTATTTTCATTTACTTTTTCTGCCATCAATTATTCCCATTCAGAAAAAAATCAATATGCTTATATCATGGAAGGCTTTGAAAAAGATTGGAATTATACTGATGCCTCCCGACGATATGTCACATATACTAATCTTGACCCTGGTGGCTATACATTTAAGGTAAAAGCATCAAATAATGATGGAGTATGGAACGAAAAAGGAGTTTCATTACGCATAATTATTTTACCTCCATGGTGGAAAACATTGTGGTTCAGATTAATAATGATATCAACATTAATCTTTGTAGTTGTTTTTGTTTTTATTTCACGGGTTCGGCATTTAAAAAGTCAGAAGATTCTGCTTGAAAAACTGGTGAAAGTTAAAACTGCTGAATTACATGAAAAAAACGATATGTTAATTAAACAGGCAGAAAAACTTAATGAATCAAATTTATTACTTGAAGAACGACGACAACATATAGAAGAACTCAATGCCTCAAAAGATAAGTTTTTCTCAATTATTGCACATGACCTGAAAAACCCATTCCAAACTATTATCGGTTTTAGCGAAATGCAGAAAGAAGAAATAAAATCAGGTGACCAAGGAGCAATTGAAGAGTATGCCGGATTAATTAATACTTCTGCTATTCAGACATATAGGTTACTTGAAAACTTGTTGGAATGGGCAAATTCTCAGCGTGGTAATATACTTTTTAACCCGATACCAATTAATTTATTTGAAACTCTTAATGAAGAATTCAGTGTTTTAAATGATATTGCGAAAGGGAAAAACATTGAACTTAAAAGTTCCTTCCCTTATGATTTAACGATTAGAGCAGATAAGGATATGATCAAAACCATATTACGAAATCTGATTTCTAATTCAATTAAGTTTACTCATAAGGATGGCATGGTAGAAGTTAGGGCCATAATTGAAGACGGGAATATGGAAATATCAGTATCTGATAGCGGGATAGGGATGACTAATGAAACCATGGCAAAACTTTTCAGAATAGATGCTAACTTCTCTACACGAGGTACTGAAAACGAGAAAGGTACCGGTCTGGGATTATTCCTGTGCAAAGAATTTGTTGAAAAACACGGAGGAAAGATCTGGGTTGAAAGTGAATCAGGTAAAGGCAGCACTTTTAAATTTTTTATTCCCCAGGCTATTTACCCACCTGAATAAACTTATTTTGGGTTATTTTATATTAGTCTGAGATCATCATAACTTAACTCAGAATGGACTCTTCAATGGCTAGCTTGTTTGTGTATTTCAGCATTCTAATATATATTCCAGGGACACAATGGGATTTCAATTACTATTACTAGTCCATGAAAGAACAATTCACGAAAGTGCAGCATAATATAGAATCTTTCGCAAGCTATTCTCCTTATAAAAAGGAAACAAACACTTTTGATTTATTATTAAAATTAAACCAATTAAGTTGTTTTATTATTAAAAAGGTATTTTTGACACCAGCGTTGTTTAAATAAATCACAATATTAAGATTATCAAATGTTTGATAAATTAAATTTGTGAAGAAGAAAGGAATAAATAAATTTGTTTTCAAACTTTAATAAATTGTGATAAAAAAAAACATCATATTTGAACTCCTTTTAATTGAAAAACTAAAGTCAGGAGATCCTGGTTCTTTTTCAGATATTTTTAATGCTTACTATAAGGACCTGGTATTCTTTGCTTATAGTTTTACACATGATTTATCGAGTGCAGAAGATATTGTTCAGGATACCTTTATCAAACTATGGGAGGATCATGAAAAATTGATTGTAACTGTTTCTATGAAATCAATTCTCTTAAAAACTGTTCAAAACAAGTGTATTGACTGGCACAGACATAGAAAAATTGTCAATAATAGCAGTACTTATATTATTGACAATTCACCTCTTTATGAATATGATACAGACAATTATATTCTTAGATCTGAATTAGAAGGTATGATTGAAAAGGCGATAGAAAATTTACCTGAAAAGTTTAAGGAAGCTTTTGAAATGAACAGGTTTGAAGGGCTTAAATATCAGGAGATTGCAACCAAACTGAATGTCTCAAACAGAACTATTGAAGTTCGAATTAGCAAGGCTTTGGAATTGCTAAGAAAAAGTTTAATAGATTTTTTTTAATACGAGATGTTATAAATTTTTGTTTATTTTCTTGCACTGAACACATACATCCGATTTGCCCAACGACATAAAGGAATCACAAAACTCCTCATTTCAACAAATTATCATTCTACAAATTAATTGATTTACCCAACCTTGAATTCATAAAGTTGTGGTAATTCGTTTCTGATTCGTCTTTTATAAGAAGAATAAATTAATGGAAAATAAGGAAAAGGAAGAATCATAGGTTAATAGGGTAGTTGGATTGGGTTAGTTAGTTTAGTCAAATCCCTTAGCCCATCGGGCTAAGGGATTGTTTTTTCTATCCACTACCTAACTTGCAATAAATTTATTTCAGATTTCCATCTTGCTGATTGTGGTATCTGATCTCTGAAACGTCTTTTTATTATTACAAAATCATATTATGATGCCGATAGATAAAAAAAATCAGGATGTTTTAATTACAAGATATCTTACTGGTGAAGCAAGTCAGGATGAAATTATTGAATTGCAGGTATGGTTGGTTGCAGCAAAAGATAATTTATTGTATTTCCAACAGCTAAAAAATATCTGGGATAATGCTGAAAAATATATTGATGTAAATACGATAGATGCTGACAAAGGGTTTAATTTGATCAATAAAAGAATAGGTTTAAAATTTCCAGCTCCAAATATCTGGTTCTACTGGAAGAAGATTGCCGCTGTATTATTAATTCCGCTTGTAATAGGAAACTTATTATATTTTTCATTTCGTTCGAATAACCACTTAGCAAAACAGGAACCAGTTTACAATGAGTTGTTTGCAGCATTTGGTACAAGATCCGCCTTAAAGCTTTCAGATGGGACTGCTGTCTGGCTGAATTCTGGAAGCAGCATAAAATATCCTGATAGGTTCATTGGCAATAACCGAACTGTATTTCTTAAAGGGGAAGCTTATTTTGAGGTCGAAAGTGATATTAAAAAGCCATTTATTGTTGAAACTTCATCTCTTAGCGTTAAAGCTACAGGAACGAAATTTAATGTTTCGGGATATTACTCTGACAATGAAGCTGAAGTTACACTTGTTTCTGGTAAAGTGGAGGTTCACACGACTGATGACAATAAGAATGTTAAGAGTTCTAAACTTAATATAAACCAGCATCTTTTGTTTAATAAAGTTAATGGTGCTACCTCAATAAGTGATGAAGATACGTATAAATATATTTCATGGAAAGATGGAAAGCTGGTTTTCCGGAATGAACCCTTAAGCCAGGTTGTAAAAAAAATCAGCCAGGTATTTAATATTGACATTGAGATTAAAGGTAAGGAAATACAGAATTATTCTTACAGGGCCACTTTCGAGGATGAATCTCTGACAGAAATCCTCAAATTACTAAAGATTTCTTCACCCATAGATTATATTGAACTGAAACGTGATCCTTTACCTGACGGCTCATTCCCGCGGAAGAAAATTATAATTTTTCCTATCAGGCAAAAAGCAATCTGACAAAATTGACTTTATTTATACTACCCTGATTTATAACCTAAATCTATCGCCTATGAGAAAAAACTGTACATGTAACGAATATTGACCTCTAAAAATAAGAGGAAAAGCGCTGTAACACTTTTCCTCAATGTCAGAGGGAAATAAATCAATTCCTGATTACATAAACAAAAATCTTTTTATTAACTCTAACACTTCAAAAGTATGAAAAAAAAACTGGATTACTATGGTTTGTTCAAACCAAAAAGTAATTGGCAAAAATTATTCATGATTATGAAAATCTCAGCTTTTCTGTTATTTTGTTGTCTGGTGAATATTTTTGCCGGTCCGACTTACTCTCAGTCTACAAAAATTTCACTCAATCTAAAAGACGCAACCATTGAAGATGTCCTCAATAAAATTGAGGATGTAAGCGAGTTCTATTTTCTGTTCAATCAAAAACTAATCGATGTAAACCAAAAAGTTAATATTGAAGCAGATAAAGAACCCATAAAAGACATTCTTGATCATATTTTTAAAAATGAAGGGATAAATTTCGTCGTTTATGACAGACAGATCATACTCACTCCAAGCGATGTATCATCTCTTTCTGCTGCTTTGCAACAGCTGAAAATAACTGGAACTGTTACCGATGAAAATGGGAAACCTCTTCCTGGGGCAACAATACAGATTGAAGGTACAGCTGTTGGTGTCCTTTCTGATGTAAATGGGAAATATTCAATCGATATAAAAAATGTAAATGCTGTACTTGTTTTTTCATTTGTAGGGTTTGATACTCAGAGAGTAAGTGTAAGTGGCAGAACAACCATAGATCTTCAAATGCTACCTAATTCCAGGCAATTGGAAGAAGTTGTCGTTGTTGGCTATGGTCAGCAAAAGAAAAGAGATGTTACCGGTGCAACAAGTTCTATAAGAGCAGATGTAATAGCCAGTCGGCCTATTACAAGAGTTGATCAGGCGCTTCAGGGAACCACCCCGGGTGTTTCCGTTACAAGTAACAGCGGACAACCAGGACAGGGTGTCAGTGTCCGTATCAGGGGTATAAATTCCATTACAGGTTCCAACGACCCACTGTATGTAATCGACGGGTATGTTGGTGGGAACATCGATGCAGTTACTCCCGATGATATTGAGTCAATTGAAATTTTAAAAGATGCATCCTCAACAGCCATCTATGGTTCAAGAGGTTCAAATGGTGTTGTTATGATAACAACAAAAAGAGGTGCCGAAGGAAAATTAAAGGTTGATTTCAGTACATGGGGCAGTGCAGCAAGTATGCCACGCTATTTGAGTTTAATGAATGCCCTTCAATTTGCCACGGTAAAAAATGAGTTGAAACCGGGTTCTTTTTCGGACGCCTCGATTTCTTCATTTCAGACAAATCCAGGAACAGATTGGCAGAAAGAAGTCACGCGTACCGCGTATGTACAAAATTATCAACTTACATTATCCGGCGGAACTGCTGACGTAAAATACTTAGTAGCAGGAGGTTATCTTGATCAACCAGGTATCATGATCAATTCGGATTATAAAAGGGCCGACGTGAGAATCAATTTAGATGTTAAAGCCAGCGATAAATTGGATTTCAAGTTTAATGTTAATGGATTTCAAGGTACAAGTCATAACACCAGTTATTCAGGAGACTTATATGATCCACTTCCACTTGCTGTGACCTGGGACCCAACATCACCTGTAAAGGATAACAACGGAGCATATATTTACCATTCAGCATTTGGTAATGATCAGATTAACCCGGTAGCGCAAGCCATGAACCAATCTGCAGATGGTCTTATGAACGATTACACAACAACCGGGATGTTGAATTATAAAATTATCAAGGCTCTCACATTTACATCCACCGCTTCAATCCAAAGTCAATACCAACGTAACCCTTCAGTTTACAATAAATATACGGCTGCAGGGTTCGGCAATTCAGACAATGCAACAGTAATTAATAACAGAAATATGGTATTTCAAAACAGTAATTACTTTACCTATAATAATACTTTTGGCGACCATGCAATTACCTTAACTGCTTTGTATGAACAGCAATCATATGTGCATACGGGGGTTACCGCAAGGTCAAATAATTTATCCTCATATAATAACGGATATTATAATCTGGGCCTTGGTGCTGCTCAGATAACCACTTCAGAATATACCGCTGACCAACTACAGTCTTACATGGGCAGGTTAAACTATTCATATAAGGGAAAATACCTCCTTACTGCAAGTGTGCGCGATGATGGATCATCTCATTTAACAACAAAATACAGTGTGTTCCCATCTGTCGCCCTTGGCTGGGTTATAAGTAAAGAAAATTTTCTGAATGATTCAAAGGCAATATCAAATTTAAAAATTCGTGCAAGCTGGGGAAAAACAGGTAACCAGTCTGTAGGTGCTTATTCTACTATTCCGGGTATCGGTGTAAATAGTCCTTATGCTTACATTAGTGGTGCTGTAGTTAGTACTCCATTACAATCAGCTGTTGCACAAAACCTGAAATGGGAAACTACCACTCAGTATGATGCCGGTTTGGATGCCACATTTCTTAAAGGGCGGTTAACTTTCACCGTTGACTGGTATTCTAAAAAGGTATCGGATCTTTTATATAACGTGAATAATGATTCTTATTACGGTGGTGGTACTCATACTGCAAATGTTGGTTCCCTTTCAAATAAGGGTATTGAATTTACCCTTGGCGGAACTCCGGTTTCAACTAATGCTGTAAAGTGGAACACATTTATTACTTTATCATTTAACAGTAATAAAATACTTGACCTGGGAGGAAATGATAATATACAGATCAATGGTGTTGGTCAACAGCAGACGGGCCTTTCTCTTCTGAAGGTTGGACAGCCGCTTGGTGAATTTTACGGATATACATTTATTGGTACATGGAAAACATCTGAAGCAGCACAGGCTGCTACATATGGTTTGAAACCGGGCGATGCAAAATTCTTAGATATAGATAACAGCGGTAAATATGATGCAGGCGACGTAGGCCCAATAGGCAATGCCTTGCCAAAATACACTTTTGGTTTTACAAATGATATATCTTTCGCTAATTTCAGCCTGAGCTTCATGTTCCAGGGTATGCAGGGCAACAAGATATACTCTACACTATTTCCTTCAATGTATGGTAACTCAGGTGATGCCAGGGATGCAACATCTTCAGATGTATTAAACATGTGGACAGCTGCAAATGAGACAAATTTTCCTGTTGTCAGCAGTACTAGTAACAGAATTAATAGCAGCCGTTATGTATTCGATGCCAGTTTTATTAAGCTAAAGAACATTTCGCTTACTTTTAGTGTTCCCAATAAACTCATAAAAAGTTATATGAGCAAACTAGAGGTTTATGTGAGCGGACAAAATGTTTTTTGTATCACTCCTTATAAAGGTTATGACCCTGAAACAACTACTGCAGCAGCCACAGGCGCTTCTGCACAAGGTGTTTCAATTCAGGGTCTGGAAACAGGTTCCATACCAAACCCGAGGACATATACTGTTGGCTTACGTGCCACCTTTTGATTATAATGTGTTTAATAATTTTTAAAACAATAAAAATATGAAGACTAAATATTTTATAATATTATTCTCTCTGGCTTTGGTATCTTTATTCGGATGCCAAAAACTTACGGAAGAACCGAAAGCCAAAATAACTCCCGTTACATATTTCCAATCACAGCAAGATCTTGACGGGGCCGTTGCTGCTATGTATGAGTGTTACGCACACGACTATGGCTATGGTTTTACAAGCCGAATGGATGCTATGTTTGGGTCGGACGATCTTGCTACCCACTATCTATCTAATAAAAGACCACAGCGATTATTTGATCAATTGAACAGCAACCCAACTGAAGATGGCGTTACGCAGGGTTGGTCACCATTTTGGACAGGTATCTACCAGGCAAATAATGTACTAGTTAATTATTCAAAGGTACCCACAACTGATGACCTGAAAAATGCGGCTGCAGCACAAGCCTATTTTTTAAGAGCATGGGCCTATTATATGCTTGTTCGTACTTATGGTCCTGTACCTATTTCAATTGGCGCAGCAGATCTCACTAAAAAACTTCCGAGAGCTGCAGTAGCCGATGTATATGCACAAATAGTCAGTGATTTGAATCAGGCTATAACCACGTTCCCGTCCGGATACGCTATTGCACCAGACAAGGCAAACCCACTTGCGGCCCAGGCTCTTTTAGCAGACGTGTATTTAACCATGACCGGGTGGCCAATTAACGATGCAACTAATTATGCAACCGCAGCCGCAGCCGCTAATGTCGTTATTCAGGCTAATAAATATACCCTGGTTCCTGATTATCTGACCATGTTTTCATTAAATAACCACAGCGAATCTATCTGGGCTCTTCAATTCAATAAGGGCAATGGTACCGCACAGCGTGGTTATGGTCAGTCCTCTATAGTAGATGATGAAGTTGGGATTGATGGTAGCAGTGGATGGGATGATTTTTTTCCCGAAGTAAATTTCTTTAAAGCTGCCCCGAAATGTACGAGGACGGACGAAACTTTTGTTACGACCATTAAACTCAGAAATTCTGATGGAGTAACTTATAATCTTGTTCCATGGAATTCTTCTTTAACAGATGTTCGCCATCCTGAATATAAAAAGTTCAGATATGGACTTGGAGTACCAGGGGCTGGTGATGGATGTACTGAAACAGCAACTCAGATCATCACTATGAATGCAAGTACCAATAAAACTAACGATATTATTCGTTACCCGATGGTTCTTCTGGATTATGCCGAAGCTTCCGCTATGGCTGCCGGTGCACCTACAGCTGCCAGTTATAGTGCCATAAACATCGTAAGGGCACGTGCAGGTGAACAGCCTTTAACAGAAGGCCTTTCAGCCACGGCATTCCGCGATTCAGTTGTATTTGAACGTGCGTATGAATTTTGCGGGGAAAACGGTATGAGGTGGTTTGATATTTGTCGTCTGCAATTGCTTCCAACGATTGTTGCTGCCAGAACTACAGATTTCCAAGATCCTCGACCGATAGAAAATCCGATTCCTACCGTTATTTTGTCTCATCTTGGGGATCGTTATTTGGCTCCAATACCGCAGGCAGACATGTTCTTGAATCCACAATGGACACAGAATGCTGGATATTAACTAACATAGAGTAATTTATATCCCTTATATTTAGTTTCCATCCTAAATCCATCCCTTTAATTTAAAGGGGTGGATAGGATGGAGATTAATTTATAAAGTTTATAGGTATTTAGATACGCATAATACAATAATTGACTAAAAACCTGATTATCACTTAGAATAAACTTAAATTAAGCCAGTTTCTGAATTATACAGCTTTAACCTCTACTCCCATATTTATCTCATGATTAGGTTTGATAAAAAACAAAATCCCAAAATTGAAAACCAATTGTCTCGAGGCAAAGTTTTATTGTTTAAATTAACAGGTATTTTTTTTTCTTTTATTATTTTACTTTTACTGGAACTCTCATTGAGAATTTTTAAATATGGAAGTAATTTAAACCTATTTATTGAATATCCTAATAATAAAGAATATCTGGTATTTAATTCCAATGCATCCAAAAAATATTTTACTAATAAGGCCTTTGCAACGGAGGGCAATGTTGAATTGTTTAAAAAAAAGAAGGATGAAGGAACCTTACGCATTTTTGTACTGGGCGAATCAACCACCATCGGGTATCCCTATTTCCACAATGGTTCTTTTCATCGATGGTTGCAATACCGTTTAATGCATAATTGGCCCGATCAGAAATTTGAAATTATCAATCTCTCCTTAACTGCAGTCAATTCTTATACTGTATTAGGATTTGCAAAGGAATTAGTAAACTATAAACCGGATGCTATATTAATTTATGTTGGTCATAATGAGTATTATGGCTCTCTTGGTGTGGCTTGTACAGATAAAATCGGTGGAAATCCTTTCTTAGTTAATCTGATTCTTAATTTACGTGAATTAAGATTGACACAATTAATTACAAATCTGTATGAAAAAATTGCAGGTGCACGTATGACAGGTTCCGGAGGAACCCGCATGAAAATGATGGTTGCCGATGAACAAATTCCTTATAATTCAAAATTGTTTATCAGAGGAATAAATCAGTTTAAATATAATATTGATAAAACATTAAGCCTGTTTAATGAATGCAAAATTCCAGTATTTATCAGTAATCTGGTCAGCAATGAAAAGGACTTTAAACCCTTTGTAACCATTGCGATTGACAGTGTTCAATTTCCCGGATTTGAGAAGAACTTAAAACCCGGTTTGAAGGCTTTTGAAAACAACGATTTTCCTTTAGCCTCTCAGCTTCTTCAGAAAGCCTATAAAATATCCGATGCAAACGCACTATGCAACTTTTATCTTGGTAAGTTAACCTGGAAAGAGGGTGATTTTAAGAAGGCGAAAGAGTATTTTGTCAGAGCTAAGAATCTTGATGGTCTCCGGTTCAGGGCGCCTGAACAGCTCAATGAAATTATCATTCAATTATGCAATAAATATCCTTATGCTCACCTGGTAGATACGAAGGCTGAATTTGAGAATTGGTCCGATGATCATATTATTGGAAATGAGTTGATATTGGAACATGTTCATCCAAATTTTACAGGATATGCTTTGATGTCGGATGCTTTTTACGAAACAATGAAAAAGGAAAACTTTTTTTCGGCAACTAAAGAAAAGGATTTAACATTTAAGCGATTACTGCAAGATATGCCTGTTCCTAAAGTCGATTCTTTGGCGGGTGTCTATAGGATATCAAATCTTAAAAGAAACTGGCCATTAAGTGAGGTTTTGCAAAGGGATTCAATAATAATTTCTACAGAAGAGGAAAAACTTGCCTGGGACCTTGCGATAAAAAAGATAAGTTGGAAGGATGCTATCAACATTCTGTATGATTATGATCTAAAAAATCAAAAACTGTCAGAGGCCAGAAAGATAATGGAAGCCTTGGTGCTTGAGCATCCTGAAAATGTCTCGTATGATGAAAAAGCGGCTATGTTGAGCTCGAAATCAAAAGATTATGAAAGGGCTATATTTTATTATAAAAGAGCTTTTAATTTATCGGCTTCATTCGATAATGCAATAAATCTTTCATTGAATTACCTTAAGCTTGACAGACCGGTTGAAGCCATACCATATATTGAATTTTCCATAAAAAACAATACATCCAGCTTGAATTTACTTACACTTAAATCTGCTACTGAAGAAGTTATTCAATTAAAAAACGCTAATTCGAATGACTCAACAAATGTGTCCGTTTTGAACAAAGTTGCCAGGGCATATATTAAAATGGATAACACGGTAGGAGCTTTAATCTACATTAGAAAAACTCTGACATTGGATAATAAGAATATTGAAGCTTTATCTATGCTTGCACAAATTAAAAATGTTAATTAATGATTAACCCAAAAAAGAATATCATTGGGATTACTAAAAAGCAATCTGTAGAGTTTGGACTTGTAGCCATTTTAGTCACAATCTTTTTATCAATCTATCAAAAGCAGAGTTATTTTGTCACATGGGCATTTATCCTGACTCTTCTTACTCTTTTAATTCCAATCATTTTTTATCCTTTTGCTGCTTTTTGGTTTTGGTTATCGAAGGTATTAAGCTTCATTGGATCTAGGGTAATGTTGAGCATAATTTTTTTCATAGTCGTAACACCTGTGGGTCTGATTCGAAGGTTATTGAAAAGAGATAGCTTGAAAATATTTCAATTCAAGAAAAGCACAAAATCTGTCATGACAGATCGTGATCATTTATATACTGCTGGTGATTTTACAGATGCATTTTGATGATAAATTATTGACTCCATGGAATTTTTAAAAGAATTGCTCCATTTCCTGCGAACAAGAAAAAAATTCTGGTTGCTACCACTTATTATTATTTTACTATTGCTGGCCTTGCTAATTGTCTTTACTGGTGGAACCGCTTTAGCTCCTTTTATTTACTCTATATTCTGATTAAAATGAGGATGGGGATACTCGGAATTTCAGCATTTTATCACGATAGTGCAGCAGCAATCCTGATCGATGGTGAAATAATAGCTGCTGCCCAGGAAGAGAGATTTACTCGCATTAAACATGATTCCGGTTTTCCTGCTCATGCAATTAAATATGTTTTAGAAGAGGCAGGAATGGATTATAACGATCTTACCTCGGTAATTTTTTATGAAAAACCATTGCTGAAATTTGAACGCTTACTTGAGACCTACCATGGTTTTGCCCCCAAAGGCTTGATAAGTTTTATCTCTGCCATTCCTTTATGGATTAAGGAAAAACTCTTCATGAGAAAACTTCTGCAGAAAAACTTGGTGCAATTCGGAACAGGGAAAATCCCGTTATTATTTCCTGAACATCATTTATCGCATGCAGCCAGTGCATTTTATCCGTCACCATTTGATGAAGCAGCAATTCTGACTATTGATGGTGTTGGAGAATGGGCAACCCTCACAATAAGTTATGGAAGTTCAGGTGATATAAGAGTACTCAAAGAGCTGCATTTCCCTCATTCTGTGGGACTATTATATAGTGCATTCACTTATTACTTAGGTTTTAAGGTAAATAGTGGAGAATACAAACTCATGGGATTGGCACCCTATGGCAATCCCAATTCTGCTCAAACAAAAAAATTCAAAGAAAAAATATTAACTGAACTGGTTGACATACGGGAAGATGGTTCAATTCTTCTCAATATGAACTATTTCGATTTTGCAACCCGGCTGACTATGACGAATAATAGAAAATGGGAAGCGCTTTTCGGGATGCCATGCAGAAAACCCGAATCAGCTATCAGCCAGGAATATATGGATCTGGCGTTCGCTATTCAGGATGTAACAGAATCTATTATAATTACATTAGCACGTACTGCTCAAAAAATTACAAATAGCAAGAATCTGGTTTTGGCCGGGGGTGTAGCATTAAACTGTGTGGCAAATAGCAAAATACTCAATAGTCGCATATTTGATAATATATGGATCCAGCCCGCATCAGGTGATGCTGGTGGAGCAGTTGGTGCAGCTCTGGCAGCTTATCATATAAAGTATAAGTCGGAACGTAAAGTAAATCATTGTGACTCAATGAATCACAGCTTTTTAGGCCCCCTGTATTCCGATAAGGATATCCTGAAAACTATATATAAATATGAGGCACAATACGAATATTATCATAATTATCAGGATTTATCTGTCATTGTTAGTAAGAAAATAGCTGAAGGAAATGTAATTGGATGGTTTCAGGACAGGATGGAGTTTGGTCCCCGGGCACTCGGGAACCGAAGTATCCTCGCAGACCCCAGGAACCCTGAGATACAGAAAGTACTGAATTTGAAAATAAAATTCCGTGAGGGATTCAGACCGTTCGCACCCAGTGTTCTGATCGAAGACCTTCATAATTACTATACATCGATTGTACCATCTCCCTATATGCTATTTGTTGGATCACTCAGAGAAGAATTAAGAAATCCAGAACCTGAAAACTATACCGATCTCAAACTATATGACAGGCTGTATCATTACCGTTCAGGCATTCCGGCAGTTACACATGTCGATTATTCATCAAGAATACAAACTGTCAGCAAAAAAACCAATCCGAAATTCTGGCAACTGATAACAGATTTTAAAAGAATTACCGGTTGTGGAATGCTTGTTAATACTTCTTTTAATGTAAGGGGAGAACCTATAGTATGTACTCCGCAGGATGCATATATCGATTTTATGCGAACCGATATGGATTACCTGGTACTGGGGAATTATTTATTTGATAAAAAGAAACAAAATGAATTCAACCGGAAACATACAGAAAAAATTATAATGTCTGCTGACTGATAATTTTTTTACAGAAAATAGAAACATAAAACACTTTTTCAGAGCCAACCTTATACCTATGAAACAGTTAACAAGGCAAAAATGTATCCTGATCTATGTGACCCTGTTTTTTGTGGGTTATTTCATCTATTTTTTGTGCATCGTTGATCCACCTCTTTTTCTATTAAAGAATTACAGGGAGTTTTTCACTGACATATATTTCTTTAAAAAGTATTTTAATTTTCCGGGTAACCCGACTGAATATATCTCAAGACTAATTACACAGTTTTATAACATTCCTGTTCTGGCATCATTTACAATTACAATTATATTATATTCAATATACTGGTTAGGATACTCTTCCTTCGGAAAGGCAAAGCACAACTTCCTGGTGTCATTTATTCCGGTTATAATCCTGATTACAATGCATAATGATTATAACCATAGCCTTAAATTTGATATTGAGATTCTGTTTATTTTGTCAATCACTTTCATTTATTTCAGGGTTATAAAAGAGATAAGCTTCTACAGGTTTTTATTTTTCCCGATTCTTTTATGTCTTCTATATTATTTAACGAGGATAAAAGCAGTTTATCTCTTTGCACTATTGGCTTTCTTATCGGAGTTATTTTCAAAGGATAAGAGATATTTATCACTTATTATTTTAATAGAAACTTTAGTTATTACTCTGATTTTTAATCACTTTTTTTTCATTTCCTATAAAGATGTCTTTAAGGAATTAAATTCAATCCAAAATATTTATACTTTTTGGTTTCTTCCGTTCTTGCTTTACGTATCCGTAGTATTAGTATTTATATTTTATAACTTCTTTAATACCAGCATGATAACAATTTTTCAATTTAAAGAAAAAAAAGAAAATGGAATTTTATTATTGAATTTTAAAAGCCTGGTCATCTTATTAATCATTCCTCTCCTTACCGCCTGTATTTGTTATGTTACTCTAAATAAAGAACTGAAAACAAAACTTTTAGTACAGTATTTCGGCAGAAATAGAGATTGGAACAAAGTTCTTGAATTATCTAAGAAATCAGATTTCTTCGACAGAACTGAATTTATCTATTTAAACAGGGCTTTATATTTTACCGGCAGGATTTATGACGATTTATTTAAATTCAATCAGGATATGGCATCCAATGGACTCCTCGCGACAAAGTTGACAAGCTTTGATGAATTGGTGCCTGATCAGGAAATGTATTTGGATTTAGGAGCTCTTTCACTTTCAATAATCTTAGGAACTGAAGCTACAAATGTTTATGGAGCTAATCCGTACGTTTTAAAAAATCTTACAAAAGCATATCTGGCGGAAGGATGTATCAAAGAGTCACAAAAAATGCTGAATTTGATTGACCACACGTTGTTTAATAAAAAATGGGTTCAGCAATATCGGAAATTTGTTAATGACACAGCTCTGATAAACACAGATCCGGAATTAAGCAGGTATAGAAAAAATCAGGTTCATGCAGCAATTATTTCAAAGACGGCAATAGATTATAATTTGTACTTGCTTACAGGGAAATCTAATTATAATAATATGGCATACGACTATCTGATGATCAGCTCTATGTTGGATAATAATATGCCGGATTTTGCGGTAGGTTTATCCGGTTTAAAGTTATTTGGATATACACATATACCCAGGCTGTATTTTGAAGGGTTCATCTACTACAGTTTAATATCAGAAAAGAGCCCGATAAATATTGATGATTTTACTTTCGATAAGGGTATTATTGAAGAATTTAAAGCTTTTCAAAAAGATTTTTTAAGATTGAAAGGCAACCCGGAAGAAGCAAAGAGATATTTATTCTCACGATATGGAGATACATACTGGTACTATCTAAAGTTTCCAAGGCCTGTTGCCACTGGAGCAGTCATTGATGTAAAAGAAAAGGATAGAGAATAAACTATGAAAACAGCATATAAATTCAATAAAACATTAATCTATATATCAGGTATATTTATTCTGGGTATCATAATTCTTGTTATAATTTCAAATCTGATTGTTCCTGATATTCGGAAATTTAAACAGATCCGGGAGTATCCGAAAATTTTCCCCGATTATTCTAATATTGTTTTACCTCCCAACATTGCCCCGATAAACTTTGAGATTAAGGAACCTGGGACTAGATTTATAGTCAAACTGTATTCAAAAAATAAAACTGTAATCAGCTTAACCCTTAAAAATTCCATTGTAAAAATTCCTCTCAGTTCGTGGAGACGGTTTCTTTCTGATAATTTAGGCGACAGCATTAAAATTGACATTTATGCCAGACAAAATGAAACATGGGTCAGATTTAAAGCCATAAATAATTTTGTTTCCAAAGATAAAATAGATCCCTTCATTTATTATAGGGACATAGCTCCGACAAACAGTTATTGGGATCAGATGGCTATGCATCAGAGAGATCTGGAGAGTTTCAAAGAATATGAAATATTTAACAATTCCAGAACCGATCACAACTGTATGAACTGTCATACTTTCTGGAAAAATGACCCTGACAGGATGTTATTCCATATGAGAGGCGAACATAGCGGGACCATTTTTTATGATAATGGAAAGCTTAAAAAAATTAATTTAAAAACAACGAAAATGCTTTCTGCAGGAGCCTATTGCAGCTGGCACCCGAATGGGAAATTAGTAGCATTTGCGACGAACAAGATACGCCAGAATTATTATCTGACTGGTTATGAGAAAAAAATGAAGGAGGTATTCGATTTTGCATCAGATATCATAATTTATGATGTGGAAAAAAATACCATACTTCCTTTTCCTGAAATAGCATCGAAGCAAAGAGAAAATCTGCCCTGTTGGTCACCTGATGGTAAATATCTGTATTACACCTGCACGAAGGAATATGTAGTTGGTACACCAAATGAGGAAGTTCAATATAGTTTGATGCGTGTAAGTTTTGATGCTGACAATAAACTAATGGGCGTACCAGAAACCATTATTTCAAGTGAAGAATCAAATAAAAGCATAGCATTTCCAACGATCTCTCCGGATGGGAAATATATGCTTATGTGCATGGTTGATTTTGGATATTTCCCTGTTAACAATAAATCAAGTGATTTGTACCTCATGGATATGTGCACAAACAAGTATTTTAAACCAGATATAAACAGTGATGAAAGCGAAAGTTATATTTCATGGTCAAGTAATAGTAAATGGTTCGTTTTCAGTAGCCGCCGTCTGGATGGTATTACTAGTAAACCATTTATATGCAGTATTGATTCGATGGGTAATACTTCAAAACCATTTATCCTTCCTCAGGAGGATCCATTATTTTATACGATCAATCATAAAAATTTTGCAAGGCCGGAACTGATTAAGCATAAGTTCAATTTAAACTTCAGGGATTTAAAAGAAGTGATTTATTCAAAAGCGATTCAGGCTATAGATGGTTCTGATGCTTCAAAGGATTATTCACATTGAGAAATACAAACGAGGTATGCAAAATGCTGTTATAAATTAACCGATGAACATCATCTTAAATACTCCTCGAAGCATCGGCGCGAAATTCATTGGCCGAAGTATCTGTCAATGGGGTGATGAGGCGAGTATGATGAGTAATTTTGAAAAGGCACTCGAACCTGAGGTAAAGGATTGGGCATTTACTGCCCTTGACACGCAGGTAAAATAAGTTTATTTTTTAATAATATATACTAATATCATGGCAATAAGTAAACGATTGATTTCGATTGTAGCCTGTTTATTCATTTTTTCTTATGGAGTTTTCGCTCAGAATAAGCATTCAAAAATAACCGACTACCCAACGTACACAGGATTGGTTATGGCAGGGTACCAGGGTTGGTTCAGGGCTCCAAAAGATGATCTGATGTACCCTGATGAAACAAAGATAAGCATAGACATGTGGCCGGACGTGAGCGAATATGAAAAAACATATCCAACAGGCTTGAAATTAGCTGATGGAAGTACTGCCAAATTTTTCAACTCAACTGATAAAAGTACTGTTGATCTTCATTTTAAATGGATGAAAGACTATGGGCTTGATGGAGTCTTTATGCAACGCTTTTTTAATTCGACAAGGCCTGGATATGAAAGGGATGCCTCCAACACCGTTTTGAAATATGCCCTGGAAGCTGCTTCCAAAAATGACCGGGCTATCGCCGTGATGTATGATCTTTCGGGTCTGAGAGGCTCAGGTGAAGATTGTTCTTCTGTAATAGAAGACTGGAAATTTCTGGTTGACTCATTAAAAGTAACCAACCAACCAGGTACCAAAACGTATCTTCATCATCGCGGCAAACCCCTGGTAACTATCTGGGGATTAGGATTCCCCGACAGACCTTACGACATCCGGAATATTGGTATTCAGAGGTTAATTGACTTTCTGAAAAATGACCCGATATATGGTGGATGTTCTGTAATGCTTGGGGTGCCTACTTTTTGGCGTGATCTGGATGCCGACTGCATTCACGATCCTTATTTACATGAGATAATAAAACAAGCAGATATTATAATGCCCTGGATGGTACAAAGATTTTCCCCGCTCCTGCATAATGACATGGATCGTTATCGTGATGAAATATTAGGTGATATTAAATGGTGTAATGAGAATAATATCGACTATGCTCCATGTGTATGCCCGGGATTTAGCTGGCACAACCTGAGTACCCACGCATTCCCTGATGATGTAAAACCGGTTGGTTCCATTCCCAGGCAGGGTGGCCGGTTTTATTGGCAGCAGATTTCAACTGCCATACTTGCAGGCGCTGACAGACTTTACGTGGCTATGTTCGACGAAGTAAACGAAGGTACGGCTATCTTTAAATGTACAAATAATCCACCAGTAAGTAAGGTTGCTCAATTTATCAATATGGATGGAAAACCGTCAGATCAATATCTGTGGCTGACCGGTGAAGCTGCTAAAATGCTTCGGAAAGAAAAGCCGTTAACTCTGAAATTACCTGAACGAAAATAGTAATTATTCCATCAGTTAAAATTATCAAAATGAAAACCAAAATTATCCGTATGCTCGGGATTACAATCATTGCGGTAGCGTGCTCTACTCCCAAAACAGTACAAAAAGATCCCGTAGATTATATAAATCCTTATTTAGGCAATATCAGCCATTTGCTGGTACCGACTTATCCTACAATCCATTTACCAAATAGTATCATGAGAGTGTACCCTGAAAGGAGTGACTTCACCGGGGATTTGTTGAACGGGTTACCTCTGATAGTTACCAGCCACAGGGGAAGATCTGCTTTTAATTTAAGCCCGTATCAGGGGGAAGAACAGAATATCAGGCCAGTAATCCAGTACAGCTATGACCAGGAAGAGATTACTCCATATTCTTACTCAGTTTATCTTGATGATCAGAAAACACAAATCCGGTTTGCCCCATCTCATCAATCTGCCTTATATGAGATCAAATTCAGTCCTCACAAACCTTCGTACTTAATTATAAACTCGGGTGCTGGTGAATTAAATTGGTCTGGGAAAGCTGTCTCAGGTTTTCAAACTATAGGGAATGGGACTAACGTCTTCATTTACCTCGAAACTGAAATCCTGCCAGCAATGACCTTTGTACTAAAAGATGGAAAGCTCTTAAGTACTGCAGGTTCACAAGAAAAAAATGCATGTATAGTTTTAAAATTTGCGAATCATGACACTGTGACACGTGTTCGTTATGGTGTTTCATTTCTAAGTGAAGATCAGGCCCGGAAAAATTTGGGAAGGGAAATTAATAACTATAACATAAATTCGTTAGAAGCTGAAGGACGCAGGATATGGAACGAAGAACTTGTAAAGATCAAAGTGCAGGGTGGAAGCGACAATGATAAAATAGTTTTTTATACTTCACTTTATAGGACATTTGAGCGTCCTGTATGCATATCGGAAGACGGAAATTATTACAGCGCTCTTGATGGGAAAGTTCATACAGACAAGGGCGTACCCTTTTTCACAGACGATTGGATATGGGATACATACAGGGCTGCCCATCCTTTACGGATTTTGATCGAACCGGAAAAGGAAAATCATATTTTGCATTCTTATATAGAGATGTCGGGGCAAATGAAAAATTTCTGGATGCCTACCTTTCCGGAAATAACCGGTGACAGCCGTCGCATGAATTCCAACCATGCAGTGGCCTCAGTCCTTGATGCATATGTTAATGGGCTTCGAGGGTTTGATATTAGCAAGGCTTATGAAGCCTGTAAGGGAGCAATTACTGAAAAGACCCTTGCGCCCTGGTCGGGTGCTCCTGCTGGAGAGCTCGATAGGTTTTACACGGAACATGGCTATATGCCTGCTTTATATGAAAAGGAATCCGAAACAGTCCCAGAAGTTAATAAATTCGAAAAAAGACAAGCCGTAGCGGTAACATTGGGAACATCGTATGATGAATGGTGTTTGTCACAAATTGCCAAAGCGATAGGGAAAACGGATGATTACAAACTGTTTCTGAAACGTTCTTATAATTACCGAAATTTATTTAATCCAGTAACCCATTTCTTTCATCCTAAAGACAGTCATGGTAAATTTATACTGCCTTTTGATTATATTTTTTCAGGAGGGAAAGGTGCCCGTGACTATTATGATGAAAATAATGGTTGGACGTACCGGTGGGATGTTCAGCACAATATTGCTGATTTAGTTGGTCTTATGGGAGGAAGAGCAGATTTTATAAAAAACCTTGATTCGCTTTTTTCAGAACCAATTGGCAAATCAAAATTTGATTTTTATTTCCAGTTCCCCGATCAGACAGGGAATGTCGGACAGTTTACCATGGCCAATGAACCTTCATTGCATATTCCTTACCTGTACAATTATGCCGGTGAGCCATGGAAAACCCAAAAACGGATACGAAGCCTTTTGAATGAGTGGTTTCGTAATGATCTTATGGGGGTTCCTGGAGATGAAGATGGTGGAGGGATGTCGGCATTTGTGGTATTCTCAAAAATGGGTTTTTATCCGGTTACCCCCGGATCAGGCACCTATAATATAGGAAGCCCGGCATTTGAAAATACTATTATTCAGTTAGGAAACGGGAAAGAATTTAAAATTGTGGCAAAAAATTGCTCACAGCAAAATAAATATATCCTATCGGCAAAGCTAAACGGGAAGGAATGGAATAAGCCATGGTTCTCACGCGATGATATTAAAGATGGCGGAATTCTGGAACTTGTCATGGGGGACATAGCAAATAAAGCATGGGGAAGCGCTCCTAATGATGCTCCTCCTTCGGCAGAAACCTATGAGATTCCTCGCTAACGCTCGGAATGACAGGACTTTTGGAGAGGCAAAGGGAAAAGAGAGGTGGTTCGCCACTGGAGAACCACCTCTCTTTTCCCTTAGATTAAAAAATACCCTGTCATTCCGAATGCAGTCACGCTTGGCGTGACGAAATGAGGAATCTCAGGGAGGAAGAAACCGAATATAATTATTTAACAATACGATAATAATATACATGATTCCCGATACTCATTTTAATTTAAATAAATCAATTATGAAAGCAATGAATTATTATACCGTCTGTTTAATAATATTAAGTCTTTTAATTCAAACGGACCAATTGTTTGGTTTTGAAGGAAGGCTAAAGGCAGGAACCGGGAAAGTGAACATAACTCCCAAAACCGGAGAACCTCTTCACGATTCATTGTATGCCCGAAGTCTGGTGCTGGATTTGAATGGTGAACGCCTGGCATTTGTATCTGTGGATCTGGGTATTTACACAAGCGAAAATCTTGAGAAGATTTGTAAAGAAAAATATGGGATATCACAACTAATGCTCTGCTCTTCCCATACACATTCAGGACCAAGAGACAGCAAAAGTGCTTACATTGAAGATCAGATTATCAAAGCGGTCGATCTGGCCATCAGACATATGTTCCTGGCAAAAATATGCGCCGGTCGTAGCAGTTTTCCGCAATTAGGTTTTAACAGGCTGATTGTTCGCGAAGATGGACACTCCAGGGAGTCGTGGTTCCCTGATGATCATTATACCTCAGAGAATCCTGAACGAATTCCATTTGGACCGGTGGACCCTGAAGTTGGTGTTATTAAAATCGAAGATATGAAAGGCGAAGCACGGGTTATAATGATGAATTATGCCTGTCATTCGGATATTGTTTGTTTTAATTATGCCATATCTGCCGATTATCCGGGGGTTGCATGCAGAAAAGTTGAAGAAGCTTATGGGAATAAGGTCAATTGTCTTTTTATACAGGGAGCAGGAGGTAATATCGAGTCATTGATTATAAGTTCACGCAGAACCGGGCCGGATGATTCATTTCAAACAGACTATAATACCATTGAGAGAGTGGGTGGGCTCCTGGCATATGAAACCGTTAAACTTGCCAAATCACTGAAACATGAAGCGAGTGATACAACAGAGATTAAGTATTTGGATGATTCCTTAAGGTTTATTGGACGCTTTAACAAATCTGCCAATTTCAATGTAAATATCTCTACTATTCTGATCAATAAAAACATTGTAATAGCAACTTGCCCGGGTGAGCCATTTATTCAGTTACAACTCGATTGGAAGAAGAAAATAGAGGAAGCTTCAGCCAATCCTTTCTTGTTTGGATATACCTGGTACAAGGGAACCTGGCCTAATTATATTGCCGATATCAAATCGGCAGCCCAGGGTGGTTATGGTGCGGATCAGGATTCCCCTACACTTATTCAGGTTGGTGCAGGAGAATCGATCATGAATAAACATTTTGAAAATTATTTCCGGTTAAACGGATTGATGCGCGATAAATCGGGTCCTGTTGGATTTACACCGGGTTCCCGTTGGATCGTGACTGAAGTTCCAAGAAAAAATTAGATCCGGAACTTGACAATAATAATCAATAACTATTTAATATTTAGATGATTAAGATAGAAATACTATGACTAGATTTAAATTATTTAATAAAACCGCAACTGAAGGTAGCTTGTCAAAAAATGGATTTATTGCTCGATTAAATCTTAGTATAGTATTTATTTTATTGATTAATGGCTGTTTTGGCCAGAAGAATCCTGTCATAACTAATATGTATACAGCTGACCCTTCAGCGCATGTTTGGAAGGATGGAAGGCTTTATGTGTACCCATCACATGATATAGATCCGCCCAGGGGATGTGACTTAATGGATCAGTATCACGTTTTTTCTACTGACGATATGATACACTGGACTGATCATGGTGAGATCCTGCGTGCAAGCCAGGTGCCCTGGGGCAGACCCGAAGGGGGATTTATGTGGGCTCCGGATTGCGCTTATAAAAATGGCACCTACTATTTTTATTATCCTCATCCCAGTGGGACAAAATGGAATAACACCTGGAAAATTGGAGTTGCAACAAGTAAAAGTCCTGTAAGTGGCTTTAAAGATCAGGGGTACATTCCGGACCTCGAATCTTTGATTGACCCGCAAGTATTTCAGGATGATGATGAACAGTACTATTTTTATTATGGGGGAGGAGCTATTTGCAAAGGTGGTAAACTCAAAGATAATATGATGGAAATAGACGGATCAATGCAGAATATGGTGGGTCTGGTGGATTTTCATGAAGCAACATGGGTGTTTAAACGGAACGGCTTATACTATTTAACATATTCTGATAATCATTCCGATTCAACAGGGAATAACAGGATGTGCTATGCTATGAGCAAAAATCCTCTGGGGCCCTGGACCTATGTTGGAGTCTACATGGATCCGACAGATAGTTATTGCGCTCATGGATCTGTAGTAGAATATAAGGGCCAGTGGTATCAATTTTATTTTAATAGTTCCATTTCCCATAATGATTGGCTGAGATCGGTTTGTGTTGATAAGTTATTTTTTAATCAGGATGGGACAATTAAAAAGGTAATACAAACAAAGTAGCTGCCGGTTTGGTGTAACAAAATTATGAAAATGAAAAACAAATATCTGTCATTCTTATTCTTGTTGATTTTTTTTGCGAAGTCATATTCTCAGGTGACTGATAAAAATCCCAGTGAAATATTATCTGCAGTTTTACGTTCGGGGAAGATTACTTCGGAATGGGTTGATCGGGCAATTTTGACTGGCCGTTCATCAAGCCCTTGTGGAAGATATATCTTATGGTATCGTGAGCCTGCACGGATTTGGGAAGAAGCTTTGCCAATAGGGAATGGCAGGTTGGGAGCTATGATTTTCGGTGGAGTTGCTGATGAACGTATTCAACTTAACGAGAGTACCCTTTGGGATGGTTATCCTTTGGATCCGAATAATCCTGAATCGCTGAAGGCATTGCCTGAAGTGAGAAGACTTCTTTTTGAAAATAAGAATAATGAAGCTGTTGCCCTGGCAGGAAAGACAATGATGGGCCTGCCTTCAGGGATTAAATCTTACCAGTCCCTTGGAGAATTATGGTTTAGTACGCCGATCATTAATGCATCGGACTATAAACGAAGCCTTGATCTTTCTACAGCTATTGTGACGACAAAGTATGGTTCGGGAGGTATAGAATATGCGCGCGAAAGTTTTGCTTCTCCTGCTGATGGAATAATTGTAGTTCGGTTTACAGCAGATAAGGAAAATAAAATCAGTTTTTCATTAACTCTTAAACGAGAACAGGATGCCGTTTGTCTGGCTGATCCGGTAGATCCTCTGTCCCTGATACTTAGAGGTCAGCTACCAATAAAAGATGCACAAGGGATACCCAGGGGACTTCGTTTTGCTGCACAGGTTAAGGCTGTCGCAACCGGAGGTAAGGTAACTGTCTCCGATGGCATATTGGTTGTTAAGAACGCAACCTCAGTAATTCTCTATATTGCCGGATCAACCAATTATCCGGGGTTGAAAAACATCGCATCAGGCATTTATACATCATCAGCGAACCCGGAACAAATATGTGCTGAAACAATAGAAAAGGCAACGGCAAAATCGTATGCCAGGCTTAAAGCAGATCATATTGCGGCACATCAGCGTCTTTTTAACCGAATGGATTTACAGCTTGGAATAGTTAATGATTCATTAGTATCTCTTCCCACAAATGAGCGGCTTAAAAGAGCCAAAGACAGAGGATGTCCGGATGCAGGCCTGGTGGCTACTTATTTTCAATACGGTCGTTACCTTATTATCAGTAGTTCCAGGCCTGGAGGAATGCCAGCCAATCTGCAAGGTCTATGGGCCTGGCAAATGAATCCACCATGGAATGCCGATTTCCACACTAACATTAATCTTCAGATGAATTACTGGCCGGCAGAAATAACAAATCTTTCTGAACTGGATATGCCGCTTTTCGATCTTGAAGAGGCACTTGTAAAACCAGGAGAACGGACAGCACAGATGATGTATGGAGCTCACGGTTGGGTAGTACATCATCTGACAGATGCCTGGGGATTTACTGCCCCGGCAGATGGTCCGCAGGGAATCTGGCCCATGGGATCAGCCTGGCTTTCACGACATACCTGGGAATATTTTTGTTATACCGGCGATACTGATTTTCTTACAAAACGCGGATATCCTCTAATGAGAGGAGCCGCCCGATTTATCATCGACTTTTTGGTAGAAGCACCGCAGGGGACTGCTTATGCAGGTAAGCTGGTTACAAATCCATCCTATTCGCCTGAGAATTCATTTTATCTTCCCGATGGTGAACAATCGGTATTTACCTATGGAGCCACAATGGATCTGGAAATTATTCATGACCTGTTAACCAATTGCATAGATGCTGGCAAGATTTTAAATATTGAAGATGATTTTATCGTTGAATGTCAGAAAACGCTGTCTCGTCTTGCTCCGGTTCAAATAAGCCCGACGACCGGCCGTATAATGGAATGGGCCGAAGACTATAGAGAGACAGAACCACATCACCGTCATACTTCACATTTGTTTGGATTATATCCCGGGAATCAGATTACGGTTCTTGGCACTCCGGAATTGGCAATAGCCGCCCGTAAAACTCTGGAGGCCAGGGGAGATGATGGTACCGGATGGAGTCTGGCGTGGAAGATCAACATGTGGAACCGTTTGCTTGATGGTGATCATGCCTTTAAATTATTGTCGGTACTTTTATGCACAAAAACCCTACCAAATCTCTTCGACAATCATCCTCCCTTTCAGATCGACGGAAATTTTGGCGCCACGGCAGCCATTGCTGAAATGTTGGTGCAAAGTCAGCTAAAGACATCAGATGGTACTTTCGAAGTTCAACTATTGCCTGCTTTGCCTTCAGCATGGCCCAAGGGTTCTGTAAAAGGGTTAAGGGCGCGGGGAGGATTTGAAGTTGATCTTTCTTGGAACAATGGACATTTGGTCAATGCTCATGTACTTTCAATTCTGGGTGGAATTCTTCATATAAGGCTGGGACAGCATTCTGCAGTCTTCACTACTAAACCAGGAGATATATTGCTTCTGAACGATAACCTTGATAAAATATAAATTGGATATGAGAAACTTTAAAAATGCCATTATTCTTCTGACGATATTAATGCTTGTGATGTTAAACATTCAGGCACAGGAACCCTCGAAACCGCCGATTCGACTTGCGATTGCCGGATTGACCCATGGACATGCTGCATTTATCCTTGGACGAAAAGATAAATCGGATTTTGATCTGGTAGGAATATATGAACCAAATCGTGAATTGGCGTTGCGAAATGCCAAAACTTACAATTTCAGCCCTAATCTCATTTATACTGATTTAGGAAAGATGCTGGATTCTTTAAAACCAGAGGCTGTGGTAGCATTTGGTTCTATTTTCGAACACATGGCAGTGGTCGAAGCATGCGCTCCCAGAGGAATTCATGTGATGGTTGAAAAACCTCTGGCCACCAATGTCGGACATGCCAGAAGAATGGAGGAATTGTCTAAAAAATACCACATTTATTTGCTCACAGATTACGAAACATCGTGGTATCCGACAACTGCAAAATCTTTCCAGCTTGTTAACGACAGTAGTTTCATAGGCCCAATAAAAAAGGTGGTCATTCATGATGGTCACCAGGGACCAAAAGAAATAGGGGTAAGTAAAGAATTTCTGGACTGGCTCACTGACCCTGTTCAAAATGGCGGTGGCGCATTAATTGATTTTGGTTGCTATGGGGCAAACTTAATGACTTATTTAAAACAAGGTCAGGAGCCGGTAGCTGTGACCGCTGTTACCCGGCATTTTAAACCTGATATTTATCCGAAAGTAGATGACGAGGCAACCATAATAGTCAGTTATCCTGATGCCCAATGTATAATACAAGCTTCCTGGAACTGGCCCTTTGGAAGGAAGGATATGGAAATTTATGGAGAAACAGGTTATATAATTACTGTAAACAATAATATAATGCGTCTAAGAAATAGAACAATGGATGCAGAACAGACCACCAGGGTCACTTCGAAGGATATTGCAGTATATGAAGATCCCTTCTCATATTTTGCAGATGTCATTAAGGGAAATATAAAAATGAAAAACTATGATCTTTATTCCCTTGCAAACAACATTATTGTTGTTAAAATTCTGGACGCGGCAAGGGAATCGGCTAAAACAGGCAAAACTGTACTATTAAATAATATAAATGTGCAAAAATGAAAAAAAACCTTATTAATTTCCTGAGTCTTATTCTGTTTTTATATTCCTGTACCGGAAAAATAAATAACAACAAGTATCCTTACCAGGATGCTGGTTCACCGGTTGAAAAAAGAGTAACGGATCTGATTGGAAGGATGACCATCGATGAAAAAATTCATCAACTCGATATGTACTGGGGAAGGGAAGTGGCCAATATGAATGGACATGAAGCTTCTTCGTATTCAGAAGAAAAAATTGAACAGATGATCCGGAACACCGGAATTGGTTCCATACACGATTTTTATCCTCTTCGCGCTGAAATCACAAATGAAATTCAAAAATATGCTCTGGAAAAAACCAGGTTGGGAATTCCTGTTTTATTTATCGAAGAAGGTCTGCATGGCTATTGTGGAATCGGAAGTACGACATTCCCAATACCCCTTCAATTATCTGCTGCATGGGATACATCGCTGGTGCATAGTGTTGGAAGGGCTATAGCAACAGAAACAAGAGCTCACGGTGTTGATATGATTCTGGGTCCTGTCCTGTGTCTTCCCCGTGATCCACGATGGGGCAGGGTAGAAGAGACTTATGGCGAGGATCCATATCTGGATGCCTTAAATGGCGTTGCTATGGTAAAAGGTCTGCAAGGATCATCTTTGGATCGTGCGGATGCAGTTATTGCTGAACCAAAGCATTTTGCAGTGCATGGGATACCAGAAGCAGGTAGTAATACTTCTCCTGTAAGTATAGGAGAACGGGAAGCCCGTACATCGTTTTTATATGTATTTGAAAAAGCTGTCCGCGACGGAGGAGCGATGGGTATTATGGCAGCATATCACGAATTGGACGGGATACCATGCGTAGACAATAAATGGCTATTGACCGATGTACTACGCAAAGAATGGGGATTTAAAGGTTTTGTGCTTTCCGATCTGGGCGCTATAAAGATGACATTGGAAAATCATAAGGTGGCTACCGATACATGCGATGCTCTGGCTCAGACCTTTAAGGCAGGCATGAACATGCAATTCTACGATTTTGATCATTCAGGTTTTCGCAAAGCGATGCTGAAAGCTCTCGACAAGAGAATGCTTTCAGACGAAGATTTGAACAGAGCGGTTCATGATGTATTGAAAGTTAAGTTTATGCTGGGTTTGTTTGATCATCCTATTACGGATACTTCCCTTTTGTCTAGAGTTTCTCACAGCAAAGAAAACCAGGAATTGGCATTGAAAGCAGCCAGGGAAGGAATCTGCCTTCTGAAAAACGATCACGGACTACTTCCTGTCGGTAAAAATATCAGGTCCATTGCGGTAGTGGGATCTCTGGCTACGAGTACCTATCTGGGAGGGTATTCAAATAATGATGCCAGAGGAATCTCAATCATCGATGGACTGAAACAGAGAGCAGGAAATTCTCTGCAAATTAATTATATAAAGGATTCAATTAAAGTTTCGGATATCTACCAGAAAAAAGCTGTGGATCTGGTAAAAAAATCGGATATGGCTATAGTAGTTTTAGGAGAAGATATCAATGTGATCGGAGAAGGCAAAGACAGAGCTAATATCGATCTGGATGCAATTCAGATGGACCTTGTCAAAGCTATAAATAAAACAGGAAAGCCCATTGTGGTTGTTTTATTTAATGGCAGGCCATTAACCATCAATTGGGTGGCTCAAAATATTCCATCAATTCTAGAAACCTGGTTTTCGGGCGAAAAAGGAGGCCTGGCAATCGCAGATGTGTTGTTGGGAAATATTAATCCATCCGGTAAGTTACCAATTACTTTTCCGCGTTCAATCGGGCAGATCCCCTTTTATTATAATCATAAACCAACATCAAGACACGTTTATGTAGATGAAGCAAGCACTCCTTTGTTTCCTTTTGGTCTTGGTCTTTGCTATACAAGTTTTGAATATTCGGACCTGCAAATAACGCCGGTAAAAATTCCGGTCTCAGGAACTGCCAAGATAAGTATAAAGATTAAAAATATCGGTAAAGTTGAAGGCACAGAAGTAGTTCAGCTTTATATACGCGATGAAATAAGCAGTGTTACAACACCATTAATTTCTCTTAAAGGATTTAGCCGGATTACTCTTTTACCTTACGAAGCTGGAACTGTTAATTTTCAACTCGGACCTGAACAATTATCACTCTGGAACAGGGAAATGAAACGGGTAGTAGAACCTGGAGAATTTAAAATAATGGTTGGTAGTTCATCTGCAGATATTCGACAAATGAGTAGTTTATGGGTTACTGAAAATTAGGATTCTTCTCATTTAAAACAAAACAAGCATAACGATAAGTACAAACAAGATGTTCCGGTTAAAATCTATCAATGTAAAAGCAGATTCTCAGGTTATTATGAGAACTAAGATTATCGCAGTTGTATTAATTATTGTCAACTTTTTTTGTTGCACAAGAACAAAAAATCATGAAAGGTCCCAACCTCTTCCATGGAATCGGGAAATGTCTTTAAAAGAAGCATCCAAATCAGTGAAGTTGAAAAGCACACTTGATCGCACCAATCCTTTTCCCGATTTTGATGGCTTCGGTGATGGTCACTCAATGTGCATCAACAATTTAAAGATGAGGACAACTATCTGGGGGTCGCCAGATCGCATTACTATCAGTCTGAACAAGAATAATGTATGGGATCGTCGTCTTAATATACGTTCATTACAGGCTCCTACTCTGCAGGATATAAGCGAAGGTGTTGTATCGCCAGCCAACAATGATTACATTGGAATAGACACAAAAAGTAATTCTCTCCGTCCCAAAGAATATGGCTATCTTAGGAAAGAAGGCGGATCATATGATCCTTATCGTCAGCCTATTGAGTACTTTTCCCCCTGCCTGAAGCCAGTCGGCCAGATAATCGTCGGAATTGATCCCCTGAAAGATGCGGAAGCTCCCCAAATAACACAGAGTTGCGCCAATGGGGTAACGAGCTTACAGGTAACTAAAGGAACTGCCAGGGCAAGTCTGGAATATGTACTTGGAATGAAAAGCAACATTTACGCTATCAAGGCGACCCTGGAAGGAATAAGCAAACCGCTGTGGCTCCGGCTTTACCGGCATAAAGACACAGCCTACCAGGAATATATGACTGCTGACGGGAAAACTTATACGAACCCGGGGGCTGAAGCCGACAAAGCCTTTAATGGCCCGATAGATCCACCTACAAGCGGAAAGGAAGGACGTTATTTCTGGATTCGCCAGAGGATGCCGGCCGAAAAAACTTTTCCGCAAGGCTTTGAATATGTGCTCATGGGTGTCGTCAATACACCGGGAGAGGTGAAACTGGAAACAGTGGAAGGGAAAACCGGACTTGGAACTCCTCCTCCTGATGCAAAGATAGCCGCAGCCCCGGGCGCTGCAGCTACCGCAACATTCATACCTGGTTCAGATGGGAAACTAATAGCTTTTGTTACTATTGTTACAACTATGGATGGTCCTGATCTGCTGGCATTGGCCAAAAAACGCCTGACAGATGCAGAAGCCGGAGGTTTTGAAGGTGTGGTAAAGGAAAACACAAAGTGGTGGAATGATTTTTACGACCTTCGGGAAAACGGACGTGTGTTCCGTGGTGAAACAGGCCGTAATGCCACCGATGAAATTACCAGTATTTACAGGAGTTGGACCGACAGTCATGGCGGTGGTACTAAAACAGATATGCGCCAGTACGAAGCCAGTGCTTCATATGGATTACCGGAAAAGGATCTTCAGTTCTGGACAAGCCTTCCATGTTACAACGAAATTTTTACCACCAATCGTTTTGTTCGTAACTGGGGAGACAGCGAGGATATGTGGAAGCAGATTGTGGAGCATTGGGTATCCGGCGCAAAACAAAATGCCTGGGACATGTTCCATTTGCCAGGAATGTTTATCACTCACGGTTACCTGCCACCTGTAAAACCCGACAAGTATATCCATACAACGATTACTCTCGAGTTGTGTCTGGGCACCATGGCACAGATTATTCGTCCTGCCTGGGATGAATGGGACTACGGCGGCGACACAAGCTTCCTGCGAAAAGAGTGCTATCCCCTGATGCGTGAAATGGCCATTTTCTATGCAGGATATGCTAAAAGAAGCAGCGACGGGTATTATCATATAATTCCTTCTATGGAGGAAGAACGTTGGGGTTTTTACCCGAATTTTTCACACAATAAAGACGTAATCAGTTCTTTGTGCATGTTTCGTTGGGCTTTATCACGGGCAGCCGATGCCGCAGAATTTCTTAAAGTTGATGATTTTTTAAGTAAGGGCTGGCGTCAGGTTGCCTCTCAGATTGTACCCTATCCTACATGGGAAAAACCTGGAGGTCCTATTTTTGCAGGAGTGAGCGGAGTGGAACCGAATCGCCTTCCCGGAGATCATTTTGGAGATGCTGCTTCTTATCCTACAGTTCTGGCAGATGAAATCAATCTCGATTCACCACTGAAATTAAAAGACATGATGATTCGTACCGTAAAAACTTTCCCATCAGGAAATACTAATGAAGCGCTGATTCTTTTGGGCAGGGCACCTGACAAGTCAAACAGTACAGAGGCAGGACTTATTAATCCGGAAGCCGACGCCGAAACATTACTCAACAGCAGAAGCGGACGGATTCATTTGTTCCCATCAGTTTCACCTGATGCTTCACTTGCGTTTCATAATTTTCAGGCCAGAGGCGGATTCCTGGTTTCAGCCTGCAAAGATTCGAATGGTGTTTATTATGTTGAAATACAACCCAGGCGTGACAATCAATGCCGCCTGATAAACCCCTGGCCAGGCAAATCAGTCACTGTCTATGAAGCAGGGAAAAGTGAATCTTTGCCGGTGGAAATTGATAAGAGCAATGGTGAATGCCTGATCTTTTCTACTATCGCCAATCATAAATATCTGGTTGAACTTAAATAGCGACGTATGAAAAAAATAAATTTCCTGATTATCCTTTTTTCACTGTCATGCATTTTACAAATAAAGGCAGTCGAAACCAGCAAACTGATGAAAGTAAACTATAAAAGTTTAGTTTCTAAAGCCGACCTCTCTTACAACGTGCCTATCTCAAGAAGTGAGGAAGGAATGCCTATCGGAAATGGAAGGATGGGGAGCCTTGTTTGGACAACTCCAAATGCTATGCATTTTCAGATCAACCGCGTTGATGTCTTTTCAATAGGCTGTTACTCTAACAGTTTTCCAATAGCACATTCAGATTATTCAAATGGTTGCGGTTATGTTGACATAAATATTGAAGATTGGGGTGATGGAGTTTTTACAGGAAATACATTCAACCAGCATTTATCTGTTTATGATGGACTTTCAACCATGAGAGGGAAGGGTATTGACGCAAGGGTTCTTGCCTGGAACGATGGGGATGTGATAGCCACTGAGATAGACGATCAACGTGCAACACCATCGCCAATCAATATTGATCTCAGAATGTTACGGTATATTGTATCATATCTTGGTAATAGCGGATATGATATCCTGAACCAGCATATCGTTCAAGTAAAAACAGGCGCACATACTGCAACTTCACGTCTTGAGATCCGGGATGGACGAATTATTCTGATCCAGGAATTTAAAGAGGACAACTTTTATAATGCCTCTGCAGTGGCAATTGGTATTGTTGGCCGTGCCGGTAAAGCTACCTATTACAATGAATCAACAATTCGTCTGTCTGCTGAACATGGTAAAGGGAAGTTCATCATACTGACGTCCAGCGCTGCAAGTGCCGATCCTAAAGTTGATGTCGCCGGATTGGCATTAAAACAATTAGATGCGGCACAGAAAAAAAGCTATGACGAATTATTGGACAACAATCGTCAGTGGTGGAGCAACTACTGGTCAAGATCATTTATCCATCTTCATAGCGTCGACAGTATTGCTGATAACGTTGAAAAGAATTACACCTATTTGCTTTATATTATGGCCTCTTGCTCCCGTGGAGATTATATGCCAAGATTCAGCGGAATGTTATGGTACACTAACGGTGACATGTGTATGTGGGGATCACAATATTGGTGGCATAACCAGGGAACATATTACAACGGGTTGACAGCTGCAAACAGACCGGAAATTATTGACCCTGTATTTTCGACATATAGCAGGAATTTTGAATCCTTTTCAAAAGCTGCAGTTCAGCAATGGGGGACGAAAGGAATCTGGATCCCGGAGACTTCTTTCTTTGATGGTCTGGAAGATCTTCCTGATAGTATTGCTAAAGAAATGCGTGATTTGTATTTAATGAAAAAACCATGGGAAAACCGTTCTAAAGCATTTCAGGATTATGCGCGGTACAAAAACAGTCTGAACAGCAGGTGGAACTGGCTTTTCCTGGAAAAAACTAATGATGGTCCCATTTCAAGAAATGAAAATACAAGTTATGCACCAAAACCACCATTTGCCTATACCTTACATGTAATGTCTTCAACAGCTAAAATAGCTTATCTGTACTGGTTAAGATATGCCTATTATCTGGACAAGGACTGGCTCAGGAATACAGGATATCCTGTGATAAAAGGGACAGCTGAATTGTATTGTAATTTTCCAAACCTGTACAAAGGGAAAGATGGGAAATACCATATCCGGTATATAAATGATCTTGAGGATCATGATAAATGGGGAGGCGAAGATACCTCAGAAGAATTGTCAGCCATATATGCAATGATACCCGTTGCCATTCATGCTTCTGAAATTCTCGGTGTTGATGCAGATTTGCGTCTTCGTTGGAAAGAAGTGCTGGATAATCTTACTCCGATTCCTATTACACAGATTCCGGCTGAATTTTATGACTTATGCACTATCGGAACGGAAAATAAGGAACTTTTCAACAGGGTCCTGGCTGATTACAGAAAAAGAAATCCGAAAAGTGCAAATGAAAAAACAGATGTCGGACTCTTATCCAGAGACGCAGTTGCAGCCTCAAATCTGGGTTTGGGTGACCAGATAAAATATTTAATACCGAATCAGATGCATGTTAATGAACAAGCCAACAGCAGATCAGGAGTATTTCCCAACCGGTTAATGTTGGGCGAAGGACCCGGAGCGATTGAATGTGAAAGACTCGGCTTGGCTTCCCAGGCGCTTAACGCCGCATTACTTCAGAGTGTTCCTCCTTCAGCCGGCAAAGATCCGATAAATTATATTTTTCCAGCATGGCCGAAAGAATGGGATGCCCAGTTTACACTGGCTGCACGGAATGCATTTGTGATCGGCGCTTCGATGGAGAAAGGACAAATCGAGTTTGTTGAAATCCAATCAAATAAAGGAGGAAACTGTATGATTAAAAACCCATGGGGTGATGTAGAATTGACATTGTATCGAAACGGAAAGAAATCAAAGAATATTTCAGGAAAATTATTGACACTGACATCAAAAACTGGAGAAACATTGACACTTGTTCCCAAAGGCAAACAACTGGTAGCTAGAGAGATTCTTTGAATTTATTCATGTCTGAACAATATCAGCTAAAGCTTTTAGCATTGGCATATTTATATTCAATAAGAAGTTTGATGACTTTAAGGAAGTCTGATCTACTTAGTCAAATAATTTAATATGAAATGAAAACAAAACTTTTTTCTCTTTTCCTGTTGACAGTATTGTGCGTTAATAATATATACGCCCAAAAAAACAATAAGAAGATTACGATTGAAGGTACTGTAGTGGATATATCAAATCAACCTGTTGTAAATGCAATAATTATGATTGATAATCAAAATACCAGTTCAACCACTGATGCAAAAGGTAACTATAAAATAAGGGTTAAACAAAAAGCAGGGAATATCGGAATTTTCACATTTGGAAATGGGATATATGAAGAGCCAATAAATAGAAGGACCAGGATCGATTTTACTCTAAATACTCTGGTTTCTACGAAAGAGGTCAATAGAAACAAACCTGATAATGAAACAGAAGTTAATGTGGGTTATCGAACTGTAAAGCAGAAAAACTCAGTCTATCAGATCTCTAAAATTGATACAGCGTATAAGAAATACGCTATATACAATTCAATCTATGATTTGATACGGGGAGAACTAATGGGAGAGGGAGTTCGGGTTGATCCGGGCAATAACATCCTGATCGAGGGTTTAAACACACTTATAGGTCCCACATCTCCACTGCTGGTCGTCGATGGCCTGGTCGTTAATTCATTAGATTATGTCCATCCTCAAATGGTAAAATCCATTGAAGTACTCAAGGGTGCTTCTGCTTCAGTTTACGGATCAAGAGGCTCGAATGGTGTGATTTTGATTACTCTCTTAGGTGCCGGTGATTTAAAATAGTTTTAAATTATTTTATTATTCAAACATAAACAAAACATATACTGATGAACAGAATTGTCTGTTATTTTTTTATAGTTTTAATATCCTCTCTGTTGAAAATGAGCGGACAACAAGCTTCTTCAATCATTCAATATCCATCACGGAACTATTATGATTCAATAGCCGGTAAAAGCGTTGATAAGTCAATGTATTTGCTTAGCTATGATCATGGTGGACTTGTGCTTTGGGGCACTGATAGTTTTGCCAGGACTCTTCGCAGTGCTATATCCTGGCTTGACAAATATCCGGGTTTCAAAATTGGCTTAGACAATGAAGCTTATACCTATGATTACCTGATGATAAATGATACGGTTTTGCTCTCAGAAATGCAAGGATACCTTAGCAAGTATAAAGGCAGGTTTGGTATTGGAACCTGCACATATGGACAACCATTATCAACATTTATTAATGAAGAATCAAATATCCGACAGATAGAGTACGCCCTTGAAACTGACAAGCGCATTCTCGGTTGTACTCCTTCAGTTTATCTGATGAGTGAGCATGCAATGCACAGTCAGATTCCACAGATTATTAAGGGATTCGATTTTACAGGCGCTATAATGCGCACTCATTTTATGATGTATGGTTATAACCCAACTTATGATTCACCTATTGGTTGGTGGATCGGATTGGATGGATCAAGGATTCCGGCCATTCCGACTTATAAAGGTGAAGGTAATGGATTCGGGTGGGTTACTGAAGACAACCTTATTCTTACAAGGTATCCGGGAGCTGAGTGCAATGAACCTTTAGAAGCATACAAAGAAAAATTTGCTGGAATATACCCTTTACTGGCGAGTCGTGCTGATGATGCTGTTCTTCGTCAGGAAGGATTGGTTCGTGAATACGAAGGCAAAAAGGGATATCGATGGCTGCTGCTTGATGAAATATTTCCGGCTTATCCTTCCCCTATTGACGAATATAAGACTTCACCAAACGACTTTCATGTTCGAATGCCCTGGGGATATTGCGGAAATGAAATATGGAACCAATCCCGTAGTGCAGAAGTAAAAATACTTACCGCTGAACGATTAGCTGCGTTATCATACATACTTGGCGATAAAGACTATGAAAACGAATTGGAAATCGGATGGAAAAACCTTTTAGTGGCTCAGCATCATGATATTCAGATTTGTGGTCTTCTGAAAGACTCCCGGAAATTTCTGCCTGCCTCTGTTCATGCTTCCGATAGTGTAGTTAAATCCACTTTATCTTTCGTTTCATCGAAAATGGAAGGAGGTAAACTTGGACAAATCATAGTTTTCAATCCTCTTTCATGGAAACGTAAGGAATGTATCACTTTATGGGTTAAGATACCAGTTGCAGGCGTAAAAAATATCAGTATTTTACAAGGTTCACAACAGGTACCGTTTGAGATAATGAAGGTTGAGCATAATAGTGATCAGACAATTAGCCGGGCACAAGTATTGATTCCTGTTGAGATTCCGGCATTGGCATTTCAAAGTTTTTCTATTCTTCCTTCTAGACAAATGCAGAAGGCAACAGGGTCAATCGAGGTCGATAATATTAAACTTCAGGTTTTAACTCCATACTGGAAGATACTACTGAACCCGAAAGGTGGGATATTATCCATCGTGAATCGCAAAAGTGGGAAGCAGATGGTAAATGACCAAAAAAGAAACTGCTATTTTGAGGGTACTATTAACGGCAAAGCATGCGAATCAGTCGGAAAGTGGATATTAGACTCAACTTCAATGAGTAATAAGCTGGTCACTCTCATTGAAACAGGAGAAATTGGCGGAATACTATACCGTTTAAAAATGCAATTAAGCTCCTTTGACCCCAAAATAGATTTTTCTGCAAATTTCATTATCAAGGATGAAAAAATAGGCCGTTTGAGTGATGATAAACGTGAAGTTATATCTCCTTTTCTGCATGAAGAAAAACTCCGGTTCAAAGTCTACCCTTCAATTGGGATAGGTACCATAGGTATAAGGGATCTGCCTTTTGCAATTTCGGAAACTGAGGACCAATATATTCAGGGTAATTATTGGACGGCATTAGCAGACGGGCATATTGGTATGGCGATATTTAACAAAGGAACCATGGAATCAACACATGAGATGGATAATGGTTTTTCAGTTCCCCTGGCTTATTCTATGTACTATGTATGGAATACTGTAATATTAAGTGGCAATTATCAATACTCATTTGCAATCTACCCTTTTGAAGGAAAGTGGGAAAATGCTGATTTGCATAGGAAAGCAATTGAATACAATTTTCCATGTGTGGGGCTAAACACTGAGAAAGGAAATGGGTCGTTAGGTTTTGAAAATAAAATATTTGATATCCAATCAAAGGATGTGCTTATTTCTGCACTTTATCCATCAGCAGGCAGTACCATGGTCAGAATGTATGAGTCTCATGGGGACGATGAACAATTTAACCTTCAGTACCTACATGGAATAGCTGACTTTACTGAAATAAATCTGGCCGGACGGGAAATAGGGAATACCTCATCATTAATGTACTTCAAACCCTGGCAGATCAGAACGCTTAAAATTAGCAATAAATAAACAGTGGAATTTAGTGCTTAACCAGCACATGTCTGTGCGTCAATACCTATGGAGTTTATAAAACAATTTTATAACCATTGTCAGAAGCGTTGTATGGTCTCCAATTAATACCATCAAATATTGATGCTCTTCTACAGTACAGAATGTTGCTCTGACAAAAGGTAACAAAAAGTAAAGGTTCTCAACTAATAATAATTGTAAAAATGAAAATTCTGACAAATGTGATCAGGTATACAACTGAACCACAGGAATGTATGTGGAGACGGTCGATATTTACTGCGGTTGTTGCTGTTTGGATATTTGTTTTCTTAGGAGCTATCTCCGTAAAGGGACAATCAGTGCAGAACACGATAACTCCATTCACCGGAGAGAAGACCTCGTGGCATGGATTCGACCGCTATGATTTTATAATGGATGCCGAAACCCTGACTATCATCCCTTTTAAATCACCTGAAGGTGAAGGAAGTGGAGTCGGGGACCCGGCTGATGGACAGCCGCGGTGCATCGTGATAGTTCCTAAAATAGCTGCACCAGGTAACCCATGGTCATGGCGCGGATGTTACTGGGATCATCAACCCCAGACCGAAGTTCAACTGCTCAAACGGGGTTTTCACATCGCTTATATTTCGGCCAACCAGGATCTGAAACCAGGTAAACAATGGGATGCATTGTACGATTTTCTCACCCAAAAACACAGGTTGTCGCCTAAGCCGGCCTTCATTGGTATGAGCAGGGGAGGAGAATATTCATATATATGGGCGACCACACATCCTGACAAAGTATCATGTATATATGCCGACAATCCGGGATCCAACCGGGGAATTATGAATGGACTGTCAGGACTGGCCCTGAATGATGTGCCTCTGCTTCATTTCTGTGGCAGTCTTGACCCATTCTTTAATGACAATACACGCGTGGCAGAGAGGCGATATAAAGAACTTGGCGGAAAGATCACTGTGATTATTAAAGAAGGTGAAGGACATTCCTCTTTAGCGCTGAAAGATTCGAAGCCAGTGGTAGATTTTATCACCAGAAATGTTCAAACTAAATTCAGTAAAGATCCGTATTATTTCGATGGATCAATTTCACGTGAAGTACTTGAAAACTATCTTGACAGGTCCGTTACAATGGGATATTTTTTAGTTCCCGGAACACCTGAAGATTATCAACTTCCTTACAA
>Ga0302284_1000128_pt1 | contig 41302 bp, 92 predicted proteins | sample III_Fen_E2_1_FD_198760 | JGI IMG/M metagenome (GOLD analysis project Ga0302284, IMG submission 198760) | Peat permafrost microbial communities from Stordalen Mire near Abisko, Sweden - III_Fen_E2_1 | ecosystem: Environmental > Terrestrial > Soil > Wetlands > Permafrost | place: Sweden: Abisko...
GGCTGCATTCCATAGATTGTCTCCTTGTTTAACTGGAGTTCCGAAATCTGCTGCATCCTCGAAGATTTTAACTGCTCTTTTTTCTAAAAGTGCTTTACAATGGAATCCTTCTTTATATACTGACATAATGTATGATATTTTAATTACAATACAAATATAATACAATTCTATCAGTATGGGAAACGCTAATCAATTTTTTGACAATTTTATTTTTCGTGCAAGTTCTTCATATGAATAGTCTCCAACTACTGCATCCATTATGAGAACATCGGGTGATTCAATGTTAGTACCCTTTCCATTGATAGTATCTCCTTTGGCGTAAGTATTATGTAAGGCGTTCGTAATGCCACTTTGTGAATAATAATGCAGAGTGCCATTGCCATCCTTTACGATTATGTCGTACATAGCGGAATATCCTACTACAATAATCGGTCGTTTCAGAGTATTGAGTTCATGACATACGTACTCATTATACTCATCGATATTTTGGGGTGAAGCTACTTTACGAAAGTCTTTGTCAACTTGGTAGATCGTGCCTATTGTGAATCCCATATATGCATTGCCTGCCATTAAAAATAGTGCTATTGCACCGATGATCAGTATCTTTTTCATGTTTAAAATTTTGAAATAGGAAAGTGGAACGGAAATCTTGATTGGTATGCGGATTGTCTACGTAAGAACTTTAGTTCTCCTTCTTCTCTTTCTCTGTGAAGGTCTAAGAGGTCCTTTTCGCGATCAGATTGATTAACATATACTCTGATTCTGCCATTTAAACAGAAACCGAACGTTTGTCCTTTATTTATTTCTACATTTCCCGTGACCATATTAGTGATTGGGAATGTAATAACTATGCCATCTCTAGGGGTTTGAGTTACCGCTTGGACGCGTTCAGTAACTGATACAGGTTCTTTATCACCAAAGAAGTGTAGGCAATAAATTGTATCACCAGCTTTAACATCTTCAAGTTCTTTATAGTCGAGGCGGTTGGCTTTTGCCATAATGTCAGCTGCTAGAGCTTTACATTTCTCGATTATTTCTGGTTGGTAAGGTAGACATTTTCCAGCCTTCCATTCTTTGCCACCGACTGTGACTTCTGTCTTTTCTGGGACTCCCGAAGGTAAATCACCACTGTACTGAATAAAGGCTCTGAATACTCCTGTATTCGTGAATCGAACCGTGATGTGTACTTTATTTGTTGTGTTCATTTGATTTATAATTTGATTACAATACAAATATAATACAATTCTAATGAAGTGAGAAACGTAAGTTTACAATTTTGTAACTATAGCGTCTGGAACGACTTCTTTTATTGCGATATCTAAAAATTCGTGACCAGTGTTAAATGCGACTAACATGTGGTTAGTTATATGTCCTGTTTCGATTAAGATAGTAGCTATTTGGCTATAATCTAATCGTTTACGTATCAGGACAAGAACTTCAGGGTTCTGACATGTTATCTGAAGTCCATTCGGCGTTTGATCTCTATTTATTGTTATCAGTGTCATTTTGTTCTCTTCGTGCTTTGCGTAGTTTAACCAATTCTGAATAGTTAATAAGTGTCATGTCATACATTCCTTTTGGCCACCGTGAAAGTTCGGCATTCTCATTGAACGTAAGTTTATCGTCTTCGTGCATTATATAATACTCCTGAGTGAGGTTCGCTTTAAGGAGGTCTATTTGGAAAGAAGTTAGTTCAACGTCATTGTTCAAAACTCCAGCATATTTGTCATCTTTCGTATAGACCCTTAGGATAGGGTATGTGTATCTTCTAATTGGGAACTTTTTCATAGTTGATTATTTTGTTGTTACAAATTCGAGTTCGTCTCCGTATACTGTGCTGTATTTAGTTGTGATATATGCACGAATATAATATTTTGTGTTCGGTTGGAGGTCGCTTAAGTTGGCAGTAAAAGTGATTGGAGTTTTGGCCTTTTCAAACAATTCTTGATTCAGTGACATAATTTTGGTATCACGAATAGTGGGTTGTGGATGTGTAGACCAGACTACTCCAGTTTCTGTTAAAGAGCTTACATGAATGCCGTATCCACCAGATGTCGCATAATTAGCGGAAATCTTGGTTACGGGCGTTGTACTGATATACTGTGTGGTCTCTGATGTACAACTGAGAGTGAAAAGGATAAGGGCGAAGAGGATATACTTTTTCATTATAAATGGAATAAGATGATGAATACTAATCCTAAGATAATTGAAAGTGCCACGAGGCAAATTTTCTGATAAGTAGTGAAGCGTTTCATATTGTTATGTTTTAATTACAATACAAATATAATACAATTCTATCAGTTTGGGAAACGTAAGCAAAAAAAAAGAAGAGAACTGAGTCCCTTCTTCTTTTTAACAGATTGTTTTTTATTTAGCTATAAAGTGAACTGAAAGCATACCGGGTGAGTCTGTGGCTGGAGCGATCATTACGTCTTTCCAACCGGCTTCCAAGTAGAGTGCCTTGACTTCTTCTAGAATATCGGTGCTTATGCCCTTTGCGTTAATAAAAGAGTGAATGAAACCGTCTTCTCTAACGTCTTTCGGGTTAGCGTCTTTAACATGAGCTTCGAAGATTGCCACTGTTTCTTCAAGGGAAAGATCGGGGAAGAACTTTTTAGGCCCGGTTACAGAGAATGGGCTTTCTTCTCCTACTGGAGGAAGAGAAATGGGCCAGATACCAACCATATCGGCTTCTTTAACTTCATATCCTGAATCATGGGCTAATGCTTGAGCTTCTATGAATCCGATTCGAGTTCCTGGTGCATTAACCAGTACGGCATAGAATGATTCAGGGTCTCCATTATGAATATCAAAGACTACGAGGTGGTTTGGATCGGGCATACCTCTGTGTACTGGAATCAACCAACTTTCTGGATAACCAAATTTGTCATCTTCTTCAATGAGGTTCATTTGAGGATGTGACCTTAATAGAAAGGTGATGTTAATGTTGTTCTTTTCGAAGCCGGAAATACTCCAATTTCTGTTTGATATGAGGATGCAGGGGTTACATCTTGCATCTGAAATTTCTGATTTGAAAATAATTTTGTCCATTTGATTTTATTATTTGATTACAATACAAATATAATACAATTCTAACGAAGTGTAAAACGTATCAATAATTATGTAATCTAAGTGTGTGGTCGATATAAAAATCTACAAGGGACTCGATGAATCCATTTCCTTTCGGGAGGTACAGTTCAGAATAATCGTTGGTTAAAATTTCTTCACGTTTTCCCATTATTGTAACTGTGATGCATTCCTCGTTTGAACCGAAAGTCTTCGTGAATTGTTGGAACTCGTACTTTTCAGTTATTTCGTCACCATTTCTGAATTTAATGGAGATGTCTGATTCGCATTCGTCTACAGTACCGGTTACTTCTTCTACGAGGTGATGCCATCTCCAATTTTCGACATTTCCTGCTTCTGCCTTGATTACAGTGGCATCACCTTGTAGTTTTAAAAGTGTCTTTAACATTTCTTTTTCCCTTTCTTTTTCTCAATTAGAGGTTTAGGGGCTAAAGAAGATCGGAACCATGCTGCATTTGCGAAAGAAAATTCTGGTGCTTCTTCTTTTTGAAAGAGTTCAGGGTGGCGGGTTCCTGATGCTATGGATTGTGCTACGGCAGAATTTGTGTCTACCGAACGTGCTGAATGTTTAAATCCTGATAAAGTTTTGTCTTGTACGTCTCCGATATGTCCTGATCTCATAATGTATAATTTTATATTGTTGTTTTTAATTACAATACAAATATAATACAATTCTAACAGTGTAGGAAACGCTACTCAATTTATTTATTCATGATGTTTTTTACAATTATAAATCCGTGCTCTTCTGGAACGTACTATTGAGGTGACTACTGCAATAATGATCGATTCTGCATTGATCAAGATTACGTCCCCTATTTTCGGTCTGATGCGGTCTGAATTGAACTGTGTCGTTCGACCTCTGTGCAAAATCTTGATTATATGTTTCATGTGGCTTAGCAGACGCATAAGGCTTTGTGCCTTTGTGCCCATATAGTGCGCAATGTTTGTCTTAAATGTACAAGAAACTGCATCCTTATAATTGTTAAGGATGCAGTTTTTATATTTCCTTACCCGGATTAATTATGGGCTAGGATGGCTTTTTTCAATTTGAAAATCTTTTTGTTACCTTCGATTTCGATACGTAACCATTCATCTCCTTTTTCATCTTTGTCGTAAACTTTCAGGAGTTTTCCTTCTTGAACCCCGGCTGATCGGAATTTTGAATTTCGGGCTGGGAGGAATGATACGATTTGGTCAGCTTTAAGAGCGGTTTCCGGAGTCATAAGGTTGGTGGCGTTCGGTGTGATACCATCGATAACTTTCGGAGTAAGTTTTACCTTTGCAGGTTTTTCAGCTTTTGGTGTTACCACTTTTTCAGCTTTTACTTTGGCCACTTTTTCAGCTTTTGGTTTTTCAGTTTTTTCCTTGGCTACCTTTTCAGTTTTAGGTGCTTCTGTTTTTTCAGCTTTTGGTTTGGCCACTTTTTCAGCTTTTGGTTTTTCAACTTTTGCCTTTGGAGCTGTTTTTTCGTTACGAGATGCTACGATTTCTTGGGCTGAGGCTAAATCTTCAGGAGATAAGTTACCAGTAGCGATTTTTTTGTTAAGTTCAGTTGTACTGAATTTTGACATTGGGTTTGTTGTTGACATAATTTCTAAGTTTTTGGAAGTTTATAAAATTGTTATTGATTAATTACTATACAAAAATAATACTTTTTGAATGAATGGTAAAAAGTATTTCAAATTATTTTTTCGTTTTGTAAAAGAAATGTTTAGTTTGATTTACTATACAAAAATAATACTTTTTGACTGAATGGTAAAAAGTATTTCAAATTATTTTTTACGTTAAAAAATAATGTTTGGTTTGATTTACTATACAAAAATAATACTATTCTATAGGTTAGTAAAACGTATCGAAAAAATTATTCCTCTATAATAAGTTTATTTTCGAACATAGAAGGAAATTCGGTAACGTTCTCACCTTCTATTTCTAGCATCTTACATACTATTTTTTCTTGCTTGTCATGGACAGTAATTTTGCCGTACGAATCAAATTGAAGCTCTATGCCTAATTTAGTCATCAGGTCTTCAATCTGTCTGAGTTTCTGAGTTGTTGGATGTGTCTCCAGTAGTCGCTTTGCCATCTTTGTGATCATTTATTAGTGGTACAAATATCATTAGTGCTAGTAAAAGTGTAGCGACTAAGAATGAAAAAATTAACTCTTCGAAAATATTGAGTTCCATTAGTCGAGGATTTCAAATTCTGCTTCCTCTACAACTCTAACTTCTGCTGTGGCGAGGTAAATGAATACCAAAAGTGCCATAATTTCAAGATCTGTCATATTATTGTTATGTTTTAATTACAATACAAATATAATACAATTCTATCAGCTGGGGAAAAGTCTGGTCAATAATTTTGTTTTAACCAAGACTTGAAGCTATTCTTTTTATTTCGTTGATCGTTTTGAGTCTTAAGCGTGGCATAGAATATGTCGTACTCTTTATAAATTTCATCCCAACTTGGCTTCGTGAAGTCGTTTTTAGGATAGGAATACATTTCGTACCCTAATCGATCTACCAATTTACGGGCTGAGGCTTTCATTTCGTCATCGTGACAATCATTTTGATAATTTCCTAATGCCACTGCTATTAAAGCTATCTCTTTACACGATAGTTTCGTTTTTATTACTCCATTAATGTCCATAATTATCTGTATAAAATTACATGTTCACCGAAATATTTTTCAAATACACTTATAAGATTCTCGTAATCTCCAGAGGTTAATTCAGCTTGAATTGCGTCGTGGTCGAGGCCGAGTTGTTTAGATAAGTCGCTGGCATATCCAAGTAATACAAATGCATTGCCTTGTGGTCCAGTCAGATCTAGACTTGGATATTCCGGTTCAATTTTTTTCCTTATCATTTTTTTATTATTTGATTACAATACAAATATAATACATTTCTAACAAATGGTAAAAAGCTTTACTTAAAAACCGAACTTTTTTCCTAAAATTTGTCCCCGTCTTGTATGAACCTCTTCATGTGATAATAATACTATACATTCATTTCGCTTCAATTCATTGTAGCCGCTTCTCCATTTCTTGTAGAGCAGATCTGCAGCTTTATCCCATCCTTCTTGGGTTTCAGCGATGAATGCCTTATCCTCGTAAAATAAAAATGCATTCCCTTTAACACCTATTGTAGCATTTTGATTCATTTTGGCATATCCATAACCATTGAACTGTGCCCATGAATTTCGAGTACATATTAATCTCATTGTGAAAAAGTTACTCAAGTCAAATAGTTCATTTTTCGAGTCGATTATTACAAAATGAGGCAATGTTAATAAAATGCCAACCTCAGTGTCAGAGTTTATGTAACTTATATTGAAGCCAGCTTTTTTGTATTTTTTTAATTCAGTGTGCTTTGCCTTACGGAGTAAAGATTCAGAGTCAATATTTAATTCTCTAAGGCGTTGCTCCTCTTCATTTTGTTTTATCCTTTTAAGGAGCTTTAATAACCCATTCTTCCACCCTTCTAAAGTGTCAGGAATAAAACTTACGCATGGTCTATTGTCGCAATTTATTTTTCCGCCATGATAAATTTGATATGACACTTTATAATCATCATTATTGTATCGCTGACGTGATTTTAAGGCCTTTATTTTAAATGTCGTTACAGCTTGCCTATTCGTTCTAATATTCTCAAAGCCCATCTTCAGAATCTCTTGATATTCAGGGAGGTTCTCAATTACTTTGCGGGTGGTTTCATCAATAATCATAAAAGTTATTTTTAATTACAATACAAATATAATACAATTCTTCCAACTGGCAAAAAGTAAACATAAAAAAGTGGCCCCTCTTCACAGAGAAACCACCCGGTGGCCGAAGCCGTGTAATCAAAAATCTTATGAAACTCTTGGTGCCGAGGGAGGGTTACGATTCCTCATTCCTTCGTCAGAAGGACTTACACAGCAGCTGAAGCCATGTCTACCATTAGTTTACCTCGGCCACACTCCGTCCGATTATTACGAACCAAATCGATTATGGCATAGCCAATCGGAGGGCAGTGTGGGATTGTTTTGATCAAAACAGACGGTGATCAGCCATCGTGGGGTTAGCAGAATCGAACTACTCTTTGCCGTGCACTAGCCGTCCTAACCGATAGACGAAACCCCCAGAGTGTATAGCTATACCACTCCTTTCTGTCCTTTAGCAGGACATAATGCTTGTCGTAGCCATTGTATTTAACGAATTTGCAATAACGTTAGCTACGTTACTTATATTTTTCTTTGTCACCTTACCTCCTACATATACACGTGATACTTCTACTTTATCGAGGTGTATTCCTGTGTCTACTTTGACCTCTGTTACCTCCACTATACGATATGTATTAACGGTATGTTCTTCTGCAATGTAATGTGCCATAATTGATTTATTTTATGATACAAAAATAAACAAAAAACTCATTATGGTAAAACGCCTATACACATGCGTTCTTGTGCATTTTGTACAAGCAGCAATTGCAAGGTTGCCATATATAAACCATTAATCGCCTTATTATTGTCATAATACCAGAGTTTACGTCTTTGAAAAAGGTTTAAATGATATATAAACCAAAATAAATTTGAAAATATGAAGGTGATAGCTTATATTCTACTCGGCATTCTTCTTACAATTGGTCTAGCTTATGGAGGATTTGTGCTCTGGGCTAACCGTATATTGAAAGATTTTGTAATAGGTGACTTAGATTTTGATGAAGACGAAATGATTTAAAACCCGAATTTTCGTGACTTAATCATGCCTCGCTTGACATGTTTCCATTCTTCCCATAATGTATATTCTGATTTCTCGAACAGTTTCCAATCAGTAGGAAACTCTTCTTTGATAAATTTATAGCTCAAACGTATTGCCATAATGCGAGTTGCTACAGAAGACCAAGGAAGATCTGCAATGATGACTTCCTGATGCATTCCTACGACTACTGTTTCTACCTTACCCTCAACTGGCTTAAAGTAAAAAACTTGGGCCTTAAGTGCTGGCATATTTTGTAATCCAGAAGTATTTGTGCAATGATCTGAAAGTATTTTATCTAAGTACCAAGAACCCTGTTCAGTCACAAGAACAGGGGCAATCCCCTGTTCCCATGGCCAAATACCTAAGCATTCCAGTATTGTATCAACCTTTGTGTTCACTTACTAAGCGTTTATATTCGGTGATTATATCGAGCATATACTGTACCATTTCTCTTGCAGATTCAGTACCAGAAACGTTATTCGGATAACCGGTAGAGTAGTCTCCTATATACCAAGTATTACGAGCATAATAACCGGATGTGTATATCTTAGCAGCTTGTGACTTTCTCGTAAACTCAGCTTTTTCATAATCCTTTTTTGCAAAAGTACTACCAGTCTTACTGATAAAGAAATTATCTGATTCATCCACGATTTCTACTTCAATTGTACGTTGGCCTTTCTTTTTGGCTAGTTCATCGTTAATGATACGTAATCCCTTGGTCACATATTCACCTTTGCCATTTAAAATAGCTAGAGCTTTTTCTAGTGAAGTAGTTGGTATGTCGAATCTGGCATTATCTTTACGGAAATAGAATCGTTTGCTTTCGCGGAAACGTGGAACTTGATAGACAAATTCTACATTAGGTGCTATTTCAATACGTTCAGTTTCAGTGATTTTATCAGAAAATGATAAGACCGTACGATGTGTGATAGTCTGTAGGTGATCTATTTTTGTCATTTGGTTACCTCCTTTGCTTTAAGATTGTCGTATTCTGCGAATACGGCTAAAATATAGTCAATTAATGTGATATACTGAGCAATTCCAGACTCTATGAAACCAACAAATTGGTTATTATAGTAGAACTGATCCTTTGTGATCTTTAAATGCTTAAACACCGGAGGAGCCATTGTTTTTTCAAAGTCTTCTTTACTAAATGCTCCTTTGGCAGTTATGAAGTATTTTTCAGACTCTTCGATTACAGTGGCACGAATGATACGTTTCGTCTTAAGGTTTAACAAAGCTGGTTCTTCAGTGGCAGTATTTGTTAGGAACTCCTTAATGCGAAGCAGATCAGTAACAGTTGCTTTTTGGCAACCAAATGCTACTAAATGATTCGAAAAATAAAATGCGGCGTCATATGATCGAATACATGGTGTATTATATGTTAACACATGCATTCCTATGTTTTCAGACCTGGTTCGCTTCTTAAAGAATGAATCATTTTCATCCATTGACAACGACACAACTTTACGTTGAATAATCTCTTCTGTTCGTATCATGTTTTAGTTTTAAATTACAATACAAAAATAACTAAAAAAGCTCATTAAAGAAAACGTAGCTAAGCCTCTCTTAAAATAGGTTTGTGTTAATGGCACCATATATGCGCATCTATTCACACTGCAAAGGGTCTTCATCTCGAAGACCCTTTTGCTACTTAAAACAAACTATGGCTAGCTGATTTATCCGGGTTTTGCGTTCCGGTATTTTCGTCTATTGGAGGCAGTTCACTGAATAGTTCTGTATATGTCATAATCTTGACTCCTCTTAGAGTGGCTTGTGACATTTTACCAGAGCTTGAAGAGTGTGAATCAGTTAAGAGGATTTTTGCCTCTTTAAGTCCACAGTGATAATATCCATGCTTACCGAGGAACTTTTCGAGGTCACCTTTCGTTTTGAAACCAGAAGATGATGGAGAACCGGTCATTTCATATCCGATACCACCTTGGACATCTATTTCATTTTCGATTGTAATACCACGATCTTCGAGTAGCTTTTTAAAGTTGTAGACTTTTACCCATTTAGGATCATTTATTTCAAATCCATCTACCGCTTTCTTTTCGAGGCCGCTGAATGAGAATGTCTGACCAGCTATTTTTCTAGCTAACTGTTTGGATGCAGTATGTCCGATGCCGTCGAAGCCAAGAGCTAGTATGACTCTAAAGAAAGGTATTATGGTTACCTTATCAATTTCTTCAAGCAATGCATCCAGGGTTCTTCCTTCCTTGAATTCGCCGGTTTCAATTAGCTTTTCCTTATTGAACTTTTCTTTGTCGAATAAGTCCACTATGGATGTATATCCGGCTTTATAGAGGGTTCGTGCTGTTTCAGTACCAAAATATGCGAGTTTAATAGTTCCAATTCCACCTCTGAAGCGTCTGAACATTTTTCCTTCGCATTCCTCGTTTGGACACATTAGGTGAATCGTATCGACTACAGTAGGAGTGCCACATACCGGACATGTTAGCGGGTAGTGAAATAACTTTTCATTACCGGGCTTATTGACCTTTGCGATAATCGGAATAATATCTCCCGATTTAACAATGGTTACTTCGGCACCCGGATAAAGCTTTTCACGGATAATATAGCCAAGGTTAAAACCTGCTGTGTTCTGAATCGTTGTCCCGTCAAGGTCGATTGGGTTTAAGCGGATGATTGGCGTAATTTCTCCTGTGGTTCCTACTGTGAATCGATAGTCTTTTACCGTGGTTCGTGCTTCCTGAGGTGGAAACTTGATTGCGATGGCCCAATTTGGGTGGTGACCTGTATCCCCCATTTCTTTCCTCATATGTTCCGGTGCTTTAACAACGAAACCATCTAGCTGATATAGCGAATCATTTTCACGATGGGCTTTCATTTCCCAATACACTTTTTCAAATTCTATAGCTTTGAACTTGATAGTGAAGGGTACAGGTAGATTTTGAGATGTTAACCAGGTCTGTGTATCTTTTGGGAAATCGTAATCACCGTCATGAAGCCGAACTTCTACCGGTAAAAATTCTATATCCTTTGTACTTTCTGTAATCTGGTCTGTGTTTAACATACCAGCTACAAAATTTCTGGAATTTTTAATTTCGGGCTGTATTGCCTTATATTTAAGGTAATTGGCAATTGAAAGGATAGCTTCGCATCGTATTTCTACGTCTCCGGTAATTCCTTTCAGAGTCTTGGGAACTTTATTGATGAATTTTGGGGTCAAATCTTTACCATATTCTTTATCTCCTCTTGAAAGAGTTTGAAGGTATCTACCTGTTTTGTAGATATGGTTAATTGCATTACCATCGAACTTAGGTGAACCTTCGAATTCAGTATCAACTGGAAACTGAGTGAACCATTTTTTCATTTGTTCTAGTGGTGGTACTCCAGCTAATGTAGCTTGGTGTTTTGCTAGGCTACACATCATACTTAAATGAGGGTATTTCTGTGTCCTATCAGAGGTAGTACCTACAATTTCAACTACTTCAGAACCCATTTCTCTTAGGGTTTCCTCTAATTCATCAAATTCTGCATCTGACATGATTTCTTCTCCAGCATAATATGCTTCTTTTGCTTGGAGATATAATGCTTCCAATTGAATTTGTTCCTTTGTCTTTTTTGCCATATTGATTGTTTTAATTACAATACAAATATAACACATTTCTCTTCAATGCCAAAATGCTATCAAATTTTTTTGATAGCATATTTAAAGCTCTTTGCTCAGTTGCATTGTAGAAGAATATGAAGTATCTGTCTATACAGAATATGTTCTGCATTCTGGAAACATGATCTAACCATAATTCTTGACGGGTAAATCTTGTCTTATAACTTACGCTTAATTGTTCTTCAAATATGTCGTAACTTGAATGATCAAGATCAGCGTATTCAGTAGGTGTCAATTCTACATAATTAGCATACTTGAATATTGTACGTATACGTGATATACGATCGTCGATTCTGGATATCCTTAGAATTCTCATCGTAGTGTCCCCTGCAATCTGTTTATTTCATAGCGTAGTTCTTTAGCTTCGTCTGAAATGAAACTTTTTAAGTTGGCGTATCGAGCTTCTAATGCTTCAATTTGTATACTCGCTGCGATCTGAGTATTTCGTTTTTTCGTGCCATATGCTGGTTCGCAGTAGTTCGGGTCCTCTTTATTGTCTTTTCTAACTGAAAGGGGGCGTAAACCAGAGAAGTCATAGTCATCTTTTTTCATAACCTTTATGGAACGTGTTAGTTTAAATTTGGTTCCAATACAAAGGTAAACAAAAGAAGTTGTGTTAGAAAACGCAGCCTACTTTTTTTCGATATTTTGTTCCACAAATTCAGCAACCTTATCGAGATCGGCCTCTAGCATTTTCAACTCGTATACCTTTCCTTCGTCACCTGCATCTTTGCGTAATTGATCTCTTTCAAGTTCCGCTTTCTTTCTCTCTTTCAGATCAGTAGCATCTTTGATTCGCCATTCATTTAATGTAAGCAATGCTCTGTAACTTGGCCAAATGTCCACAACTTCAGCTTCAGGGTTAAATATGAGGTCTGGATCGTATGAGATATACTGTATACGAGCAATGTCTTTGCAGTGGTTATCTCTAAGTGCTCCTGTTTCAATTTCCCATTTACGAGCAATGATACGTTCTGCGATAGTGTATGAATCCCTGGTTGCATTTGTTTTAACAATGACTTTTAAACCTCTACCAGATGGTGTAATATAGGCAGCGTATACGAATGGTAAAGTTCTAGCTATGTCTTTCACTTCCTCTACATTGTCAATATTATCCACATCCAAGCAGATGACTCCATTGTAAACATCAAGGCCGGCAATTGATCTATGGGAAAAGGTGCCTGTAGGTGTAAAGCATGGCAGATAGTCTTTCGCCTTCAGGTCAGTATGGCATTTTTCAATACGTTTTTGCCATTCAGTGCTTTTAATTCGTTCTAAGACATCAGCTATGGTACATTGAAGTACCGGAGCTGTGCTTACTCTATTTTTAAATGTAGTAGTGTTCATTAGATATTTTCAAGGATTTCACGTACCGTTTTGATAAAGAATTCGGAGCATTTTGGGGATTGTAAAGCTGTTTCAATATCTGAATCAGATGCCTGTTGAAAGTATTCGTGGTATGATTTAACAATAGATACCGCTCCTATTTCATGTGCATCATATTCGATAGTACCACATGAGGTAGTTATTTTTGGTTCGCCGTAGAAATATGTAGCAGCTCCAAAATGTGAATCAATAGGAATCACGAGCATTAAATTCCGGTCTTCAAAAAGTGAATATGGTTCATCACATACTACTAATACTGGTCTACCACAACCCTTATACATCGGGCGAATGGGTGTTTTTGGTGTTGTTTGTTGTTCTGACATAAGATGTTTATTATTTGATTACAATACAAATTTAATCAATTTTCTTATATGTCCAAAACGCTATCGAATTTTAATTTATTACAGTCAGATAGCGTAGCCCAGAATCGAAGAGCTTTCTGCTTCTTCATCTTTTCAGGCTTCATGCTATCAGCTCGCTTCGTAATTTCTTTGAATCCCTTGGCATAAAAAGTGATGCTTGAATAGTCACCTTTTCCTTTGCGAATGTAGATTCGATCCACAGATAAGACAGTTCCAGCTGGTAGCGTTACGATAAGCTTCGAACTTGTCTTCAAAATGTTATAGATATTATGTCGATAGACGATGTTATCTGCATTCCATTTTACATACTCTGGGTTGTTCAGTCTTGCTTCTTCACAGGCTTGGTTGTATGCTAACGTATCCACATATGATCGGAAATTGGCCGTCTTCTTGAACCTTGGATCATCAGTACGAGGGTACTCAATCATGTAATCAACCGGCCTCATGATCGGTACTTCATTGGATATCCAGCCATTTAGAACTTCTTGTTTGTCGGGATATGAGATGAAACCTCTTTCAAGACGGTAGCCCATAGCTACGCCTAAGTCTTCATTTCTGTATTCGTCGTGTAATTCAAATGACCAATCTTCTGCGAGTTTGAATGAATCACCTATTTCGGGTACGTATAATTGTTGCATCATGGGTAAAAAATTAAAAGCGTTATGACAAAAGATAATAGTAATGCTAGTACTATTCCCAATGCCTTTTTGAAATTCTGTTTGTCTTTGGTACTAATATCCATAATTCTTTGTTTCTTTTCGGCATTTAAGTTGCCAGTGGACGTTATTAGCGACTCTGTTTCCGTCTTCTAGTTTTGCATTTGGTCGTTTAAGTACCCAACCTTCATACATTTCTATTGTGACTATGTTTTCCCATAATATTTTAAAGTTATCAGGGAATGTCTCTACAACGAAACAGTTAGCAGATATACGTCTAATATATGGATCATAAGATGTGGTATCATACATGTTGGCTAAAAGATTTAGTCGTGTATCTAAATCCATTCCTACAAGTTGTAAGCCATTGAATACGAGTATATCCCATATAACGAATTTACCGTTAAATAGGTTATTATTAATATCACGTTGTGATTTATTCATGTATTCGCCTGTTAGAACCATCCAGCCTTCTCCTCTATGTAGCCGTGCTAACTCTTCTTTATCTATGAGAAGCTTATTTTTGAACTGCTCCTTATGTCTATTGTAAAAGAAGACTTGTTTGCCGTTCGTGAATAGTACTGAACAAGAGCCGTTTAACTTGGCTTGACCTACCATACCCATTTCCTCGAACCGATCAAGGGTCTCTGGTGGAGTCTTGGATTCGGGTCGAGGAGGAAACAAGTATCTGAAAGTGTCGTAGATGTACTTTTTCACGAGTGTTTTCTTATGAATTCTAACATAGAAGTACCATTTTTGAAACAATCGCAGCCTCTGTTTACTTTAAAGTCTTTGGCTGTATCTGGAGCGGATGAACCATTTAGTTCATATACAGGGCATGAGTCGTTACAAGATGAATGTTCTCTGTCACAGATTTCGTATAACTCAGTTGCAATATCCTTATCGGATATGAAGGCCTTTGTGGCCACTTTAATAATCAGGCTCATTATTTTATTTCGTAATTGTAAGTTGTACTGTATTCTCCACCGGTTTTAATGGTTACATTGTTTCCAACAATTGAGAATGTGATAGTTTTTTGTTTACGTAAGTATTCGGCGATACTTGCTTTCTTTTGGTCAACTGAACAGGTTGAGTTAATAAATGCTTTTACTTGTTTTCGGATGTCTCCTTTTGCAACTGTTTGTTTTGTACCAATACCATTTGCGTTTAAATCGATTCTACCTGTAGACATAATTTCTGAGTTTTTAAGTGTTATTTTTAATTACAATACAAATATAATACAATTCTATCATCTACCAAAACGCTTCCTAATTTCTTGTTCTGCTATGATTACGTAATTGTCTACAGCCGCTGACCAGATAGTATATGCGATTTCTCTTGATATATTTTGTGGTTCGTATAGACATTTGTTCAATGACCACCAAGTTTGAAAGTTCATGTTGTTTATTTTTTAAATCTATTAATTTCTACCGAGGTTTGCCATGGGTAGTTCTCAAGCTTGTCTTTTATCTTTTCATTGAAATCAATTCCTTCTTCGAGGAACTTTTCCACTAGAGCTTTGTATCGTTCCACTAAGGCTGGTATTTCTTTAACATACCATGCACAAAGGCATGTTTCCAAGTAACATTCATTTCCCTTTTGAATATGTAAATGTACACAGTACCGTTGTCCATCTGTTTTGAAATAGCTAGCATTGCTTCCAGTCGTGATGAAATAATTGATATCGTCTTGATTATTGTCTGTTGAAGTGGCAATGTATGACTCAATCATGTTATCCCATAGATGTACTTTATCCATTGCATCGGCTACATATCCATTAAATTCGAAGTGGCCATTGCTAACATAAGTGAATTTAGGGCCTAAAAGTTTAGAGAACTTTCCTTTTGTCTGTATCTTTTCCATTACGATTTTCCCTTTTTAAATGCTTTGAGGCGGTTTGCGATGTAGGTATCAGCTTTATCGTGATTAACAAATCGATGAATATGCGTAACCCCAATGATCTTTCTGAGTTGAGTGTTGGTATACTTCCAGTTTGCGTTAACCATAGGAAGTTTAGTGAAAGTACCATCATAGAGGTATACTGCTACAATGTCTGCATTTGGGCCAAGTTCTGTTATTCCCATGATTAAAGATTTAAAAAAGTTCGTATTTCTGAATAGAGTGTGTCACCGTCGATGTACATGAATTCACCTGATCTGTAATTTGTACCGATTCCGTGTTTCAATAAGATTGTTCCACCTTGGATATCATCTCCACTTATAAATGAGAATACAGAAACCGGCTCCAGATTAGCCATTATAAAAGCGCCGTACTGAGAGAATGTGTATCGTGAAAAATCTTTCTTGATGAGGTCTACTATTTCACCATCATATAGATCGAGCGTTGTTTTGTGAAGGAACTCTTCTAGAGTTAATTCTTGTGTAAAGGAAGGAGTATTCATTGTATTGTTTATTTTAATTACAATACAAATTTAATCAATTTTCTATAAGTGGGGAAAAGCCTTATATCTTTTTTTGAGTTCTAATTTTTCTGTCTGTTTAATATCGACGATCTGTTCAGAGGTGAAAGCTTGAAATTTATTCTTTTTATTTACACAACCCCAGCTATCAGGAAATTTGTATTCTACGAGCCATTCAGTATCTTCTTCTTTGAACGTGAAACCAAGCTTGATTTTAGACTTCATATAGTCTCGGTAATCTCGATTCGCTTTTTCTACATTGCATTTTTTACATGCTGGTAGCCAATTATCTGTATCGTTCGGATCACATCCTTCTGACACAGGTATTTTGTGATCAATAGTGGCTAGAAGTGGATTCTTATTGTTAACGTATGCTAACTTGATATCTCTTTCTCCTGCTTCTAGAGGGCCTTTATTGCAGTAGTGACAGCGTAATTTACCCTTTTTGAATTTTCCAAGCCACCAATGGCGAAGATCAAGATATAGGTCGAGTTTTTTCATGTTATCTGTATGGTCGGTGTCTTGTTCGAAATAAAAGTTATTGAGAAGCACAAGCGAAGCTTGACTTTGAATATGCGGCGTGTCCGGGTAGATGGAATGTATGACACGAAACGCCTTCGACTTGTACTTCTCAATGATTATCACTTCCTAACTTTCTTTTTGGGTGATTGGAACTTCCAAGGCCGTTCATGTCCTTTTCGTTTCTCTATAAATAGAGGAGCCATATATCCAGGCTCTCTTACTATATAATTCCATTCTCTTGCGTATATCATGGCAGTTTTTCTAGAAGTCCTTTAGCTTCTACGAGTTCAGTTAATGCATCTGTTAAACCTTGTTCTAATGCGGCATCATATGTTTTCACCATGCCTACATATCTATTACCCATAAGGGTGGTGCCGTCTTCCTCTAAATGTTCCACTACTGGAAAGTATGCCGTTAAAGAGGAGCATCCTACCCGTATATTGATGTCGTATGTTTCACGAAACCAATCTGATACTTCTGAAAGTGTAGGCGTATCTTTCAGATACTTATGCTTGAAACCTAAGGCTTCTGCGTTCTTGACAATTTCTGCGTTTGCGTTTATCATTCTCCTATGTCCTCCTGTGTTTTCTTAGAACGTTTCAATATATCAATTAATGGATCAATTTGATCCTGTTCAATCCAAATCCGGTGCATTTCCTTGTCTTGCAACTGCTTGATGATTATCGTATCTGGAGCTTCCTTATAAGTCAGTACGATAATTGAATGTCCTTTAGTAGTCGGGCTACCTTTTGTTAATATAACTTCTTGTTTCATATATTTTTAATTACTATACAAAAATAAACAAAAGCCTCTACATATAAAAACGTAGAGGCTTTTGTTAGTTATTTTTTTACTTCAGGTTTGATAACGTCGTTCTTGACATTTTTGATTTGATAAACCGGACGGATTTCCTCGATCATACTTGTTACAGTGGCCTTTTTCTTTTTCTTGGCCAATTCTTTGATCAAAGAAGGGATGTCATTGATAGTGCCTTTTTTGATGGAATAAGAGGTAGTGGCAGCGATTAGAGCTTCTTTGTCCTCTTCTTCAATTTTTTTACAGTTCTCGATGAGGTTAGAGATTATTTCACCGTACTTTTCAATCAGCTTGGCATCCATTGTATAGACAGTGGTTTCCTCAGTGATAGTTCCAACTCCGTACTTTTCAATAAGTTCAATGTAACGGTCTTCGTCCACTTTTAAGTAACGGTCAGTTGGGATAATCATCAGTGATGAATTTTCCTTGCCTACTGCTCCAGTGGCGATAACATTAAAAGAACCTGGGAATTTGTCGGTGGTGTTGTACAGTTTAACGAATTCAGATATACTGCGTTCTTTAACCTCTCCAGTTAAAATTGTAGCTTCCGCTTCGAGTTCGTCTTTCTGACGATTTACCTCGGCTAGTCGATGCATAGTAGCATGGAATGCCTTGTCTTTGATAACTACTTCGGTCTTCTGCTTTGTTGGTTTAGCAGATGGTCCGGTTTCTTTTGCCTTTTTAAATAGATTTGCCATATTGTTATGTTTTAATTACAATACAAATATAATACAATTCTATTCAATGCCAAAACGCTAAAACCCAAATTTGCGTCCTACTATCAGGCCTCTCTTTAAGTGTCTTTCCTCTGGAGACTTGTAAATCTTATACCCTGCATTCTCTAAGTACCGAATCTCCTTTATAAATTCTGTAATTATATGTTTAAATCTCAGGTTCCAGTCATTTACTGTCATTAAATCAGTATCACGAACACGAAGTTTATTCGTCCGTACAGGATTTGATCTACGCTGTGTTACTTTGTAACACTTGCCGTCTTTGTTAAATGTGATAGAGTAGTTATGCATATTCTTACCAGCAGGAACTTCGATATGTGCTGGGTCAAATGATAACATGATCATGTTATTGCCATCAATTTTTACGTCACTTATTTTAATGCCGAGGTCTTCTATCTGTTTGAATCCTGCAAATTTTTTCACGTCAGATAGTGTATATCCAGCCTTCTGCTTCTCTTTCGCCTTTATGAATAAGTTAGAACCCATATTTTTTTGACAATATAAGACCCCTATGTGCATGGCGATCTTCTTTAGACTTCCAAACTTTGAAATGTTTATTTTTTTCCCATGATGTGAGCTTCTTTGAACATATTCGTGTTATATGGTTAAATGCATTATTCCACCCTTCTTCAGTACGAGGATCGAAACTTCCATTTGGACAAGTTCCCCATTGCGCGGATCCACCTCTCCATGAATGACGATAAGTTACAGTTCGAATGTAACCCGATTCACCAAATAGTGAAATTCGTTCATTGTAAAAATCATCAAGAGATGGTGAATCACTATTGTCTTCAGGGATCATTAAAAAGTCAAGTGGCCATCCGAAAGAAAGAGTCATATTCTTAATCTGTTTCGGAGTTGAAGCTAATACCCATCCTGTATCAATGAACTGTTTATATGCTGGAAGTGCTTTAACTTCTTCTAATGTCAAAATTTTATCTCCAGGACGAAAGCCTGTTTCTGCGACAGCTTTACCATGCTTATTTTGCGGTATGTATTCTCCGTCACATATAAAAATTTCTTTATCGTATCTTGTACCAGCTGGACTCCACCAAACCATATCGAGGTATGCGTAGACTCCATCTGTATATTTTTCTACCCTTTTCGTGTATCTAAATTCTAGGGGTTCACTAAAGGCTTCCTTTTCAAAAAACTCTATTAAAAGGTGTATCTTTTCGGCGATAGTCCCTTTTCCTAGTTTGATTTTCTGTATACCTTTATCGATATTGGCAGCTACTGCTTTGTTATAAACTCTTGGAGTACTCATGTTATGGTTCTGTTTTTGTATTGGCTAGCTTAGCGTTCTTTACTTCTATAATATTTAGATATTAATTGTATTCCTCGACGTCAATAGTTCTGTCTGCAATGTAATACCCAATTATTTTTTAGTTAAAAGTTCTCTGTTCTTGCCATTTTTACTGCCACTATAAAAGCTTCCTCTTGGCGAAATTGATCTTCCATGAACCCGATGTTGCATTCTGCTTCTCTCGATTCATCTAAAATCTTACCATGATCTCTAACTTCTAGCATTTCTGATACTGACATGATCTCTGTGTCATATCCAAGTTCTTCTGTTTCGATGATTAAATTACCAATTTGTGACATAATGTATATATTTTTTGATTACAATACAAATATAATCAATTTCTAATAGCTGCCAAAACGCGAAGAGGAAGTCTAAATTAATAGGCTTCCTCTAGTACTAATCGTTCAGGAATTTGTCCTGATCATTAACTATTTTGTGTCCACAATTGTTACAACAATCGTCTGATTTTCTAATTGCAGAATTTTCTTCTTTGCAATGTGGACACTTCTGAAAGTAATACAGTTTATTCGAGTTCTTTTCCATGTTCGTATGCCACTAAAAATTCCATGCCAGGAGGTTTATCTCCTTCCACTTTAACCACGTACTTATATTTACCGGCAATGACTCCTACTACTGTAACTTTATGCCAAGAATCGTTATCTGATGAGATTAACATTTCCCGAGGAAATCCTAGCGTGGAAATTAAAATGTCCTCGGGCTGTTTTGTATTTTCAATAGCCATCTTCAAGTATTGCTTCAAGTATTGCTTCAACTTCTTCTACAGGTAAAGAAAATTCTTTTCCATTACTGATATTTGTACAGTAAATTGTAGGCCCCATTGCAGTTAATTCACCGTGCATATGGTATTTTACCCAATTATCAAAACCTTCTCCATTTGTCCATTCATCAATTTGATCGAAGTCCCAACCACGTGAGTCTTTTAAATGTTGGGTTAAGAAACCTTCGAATACGGCGCAGAATGTACCTTTGTCGTGACCTTCAATAATTTGTTCTTGTGTTAGCTTTGCCATAAGATTTGTTTTTTATTTGTTTTTAATTACAATACAAATATAATACAATTCTATTCAATACCAAAACGCGATTTGACATATTTTATGATACGTTGCATCAATTTCAGTCCTTTATCACCTACCTCTACTGTAATCTCTATAGGCTTAATCTGTACTTGTTTTTCCCAGTACGGACATAGAATACATCCAGGGATTGCAGTACCGCGAGCTTTCTTCGCTTCTTCATTTCCACACCACCAAGAAATTACTCCCTTTAGGTGATTGCAGTCACTACATGATTTCTTTTCTTCGGGTGGTACTAACTTCCACTGTTCATCAGTGAGTTCATTTATCACCTGTTGTGTCATTTCACTCAGTTTCATTTTCTGGTCGTATTAGAGCAACTAACTCATTATGAGTCGCTTGTATGTTCGATAATAGAGTACTGACTGCTTCTCTCCTTTCTTCTTCTGGAATCGATTCCCAATCTGCCGGTGTTAAGCTTTCAATTTCATAGTTAGACATATCCAGTAATTTCGTCCGGGTTCTGTCTTTTTCAATTTCTTGCAATTGTCGAATAAGTTCAGGGATTTTGTCATACTCTACTAGGACAGTATCAGGCCTTTCGCCATGTACTCCTGTGGATTGCTTAATAGCCAGAATGTCTTCCTTTTGGTCAGAACAATCGTTAAATTAGTCTCGCTTTTTACTACTGACATATTGTTAGTTTCCAATGATTGATGTTTCTTCGATTTCTTGAGCGAAGTATCCGTACTGTCCACTTGCTACTTTTTCTTCAAGTTCTTCTTCATCATAGCCCAAATACTCCGCTGCTAAGACGATCGCCGTATCCTCGTCAATAGCTCTAACTGGAACCAAAGTTGGTGATTCCCAGGCTTCCTGATCGGTAAATGTTACAATGAATAGTTTGTTCATATTATCAATTTTTGATTATTAATTTTTGATAATACAAATATAATACAAATCTAACCCATACCAAAACGCTAGAACCCAAATATATGTGCTACTAGCTTAGTCTTTCTGTCCTTTGCGAAGTCTGCAAGTGTCATACCTGAGTCGTAAAAGTCTGGAGCCCATTCCATAGGCATTTTCGTCCTTTTCCATTCCTCAGAGTTCACGATTAGCATGATCGTACTTTCCCTAGCCTGTATGCAAATTGCATTGATCTTTTCTTCGTAAGTCTCAAAGTTCGGCATCTTTGACATACGCTTAAGAATGTCGTACTCTTTCTTCAGAGCTTTTATCTTAAGTTCTGTAGCCTCATTTTTTCGCCTACAAATATCGTTCAATTTTTGTAGTTTTTCGCGTATAAAATTGTCTAATGTATCGTCTAGCCATTGTGATGTCTTGGCAGCGATTCTCTTTTTACATTCCTCTTCTGATACAGGCGTTTTCAGACCAAGAAGTGACATTAAAAACTTATTCATTGTTACAATATATTATTAATCAGGTGTCATGCAATGCATTGTCGAGTATCATAACGTATATCAGTATGGTACCTACCTCATAAGAGAAATGTTCTGAGTGAATTACCGTCATCACTTTTGAACCAGTTTCAGACAAAGGCAAGTCTGAAAGAGACTTGCAGCGTAGATAAAAGTCAATGAACCTGGCGATTTCATTTAACAATACCTCTTCTGGAATGTTAAACTTCTCCGATGCCTGTTCTATGACCTCTAATTTCATTTCACAATTTTACTTCGTGGATGCATCAAAGCATTCATTCTGGCCAACGCATTCATTATTGCACCAGTCAGATCATCAATCGTAGCATGCTGGTAGGCAATGTCGTTGTAGTACTTTATCGAGTGGAAAGCTTCTTTGTGTTCCACCTTGAGCTTGTCATAAATCTCCTTGATCTGTGGCAAGTAGTTTTCTTCCACCGGAGCATCAGTACCGACCAATTTCAGTTCCACTTCCACCTGAAGAGTGATCCATCCAATAGGGTACTTGTCAGTTGATCCATCAGCATATGTCAATTGGCAGGTGAAGTCCTTTTCAGTAGATTCAATCTTGGTCACAGTCCTGCCGATAATCCAGTCGTCTCCTCGTACTGTTTTCAGATCTATGTCTGAAGTCTTGCCACCCATTCTTAAGTAGTCAGCGTAGCTTATTTTCATTGTCTGTCTCATCAAAATCCGAATTTCTTGGTTATTTTTTCAATTCTCTGCTTCCGCCTAGCCTCTCTGTCCTCACAGACTGCATTGATCAAATATTCGTAGCTGATCCTTTCGAATTCGATAAAGCTACATTGCAATGCATGGTAGAATTCTCGGAAAGTCCTTTGAACTCGCCTCCTTTTATCCATCTCATAAGCTTCCAAAATCCATAAGTTGAACCCCGGAGGCTTAGCAGAAATTGTTGAGTGTAATGCTGAGTGCATATTGTCTATTGTTTAGCTTCGAATTTTCCATACCACCTATATAGTGGCCAAAACGAAGCAGTTATTTCAAGTTAGAGAACTCCCTATCCATCGTGCTTACAGTCTCATAGAACGATTAGATCGTGATAAAGTAATCTGGGTCCATGCCAGATTCAATGATATCCGCTAGTAAAAGTTCCTGAGTCGAGAATACCTTATCATAATAGTCGCATTTGAGGCCGTAGCCTAGTTTCTTTTTTGCCATGAGAAATGTTTGATTTGATTATGATACAAAGGTAATACAATTCCACTCATGACCAAAACGCAAGTCTTTCACTTCAAAAAAAGTTGCCTACCTATAGTACCTGCCAAACGAAGCTGTTCTTGCTATGCGCCTTGCCAGCCAATCAGGAATTCCCATAGAAATGTGACCTACCTACATGAAATGAGGTTCCACCTATATGGAGGCCAGATTGAAGCAGTTTCATACAGGATATTTCTTGCTTACGTAGGCGCCTGGTTAAGTCACTCCACAATGCATTGCAGTCTATTGGGGTCACTGGCTTGACTACGGAGCATCGTCGTACTGTACTGAGCCGAACTATTCACAGTACAGCGGGCGCGCTACTTCGAGGTAGTCTGACTACCTATGGTACTTGCAACTTGAAGCTGATAAGGACGCCTCTGTGGTGTGCCAATCAAAATATCTCAAAATTTAGGTGCCGTGGTGTAATTTTTTGATGGAGGAGCGGCAGAGGCGCTGGGTTGCAGTGGTACATCTGAGTATTGTGTAGGGGTGTCCGGTGCGGTGATACGGCTGTATGTTGGTGGCCCTATGCATTTTGGCCCAACCTTGCACAACCTTTATCCAACCATGCACAACCTTTATCCAACCTCAACCTCTTCTGTTTCGTCTATCTGATTCTTTGTCAGTCCTTATCAGTAAGCTCGAAACTATCCTTGGACGACTAATTGACTCGAAATGACTAGTGTAGCTAGAAGTGCTTGGAGACCTAAAGCGCTCAAGTTAGACTGAGGTTAGAGGAGTGGAAGTGTGTAGCTAGATGATAGGTGTTTGTGTATTATTATGTAGATTGTATGAATATGAAGTGTAGGTGTTTGTGATGTATACTTGTGCCTTTTGGACAAGCAGATAGGTGTTAGGTGTTGGATTACCTTTATAGGAGATACGAATAAGTGGAACCTCATTACATGTAGGTGGAAGCAGATGATTGATAGGTGGAACATGATGACTCATAGGTGGATTCGTATGATAGAAAAGCAGTGGGGCGGATGGAGGACTGGACGTATGGGCAAGCTTGTAGGAGAGAGGAGGTGGCGAGATGGGAGTCTGTATACGGAAGTGCGATAGTGTAGATAGGTCACATGTACACTTCCGGCTGCTTGTGCCTTTTGGACAAGCTAGTGCTTAAAGGTTCAAATAGCAGTGTGTAGTATGATCAGTACTAAGTTAGAGGGAGTGTTTGAGAATTTCAAAGGCTTTCGTACTGATAATGATCTTATCTTCGAATTTTAGGATGCTTTCTCTGAGTTCGCATCTCCAGTTCTTACTTCGTAATGACCACTTTCGTCTTATACGTTTCTTTTTCGATTTGGGGAACTTATATTGAACTAGCTTTCTATATTGACACATATTGTCATCAACATAGACTGGAGTTCCATGCATTAGAAAATCTGTAACTATCATACGAAAGGATTTAATATTCGATTCATCAATCTTCGATTTTATTAGCAAATAGTATAACTTTAGACTCTGAATGTGCTATATCGTAATTGCTGACATGTAAAGTGTGTCTTACTGTAGCAAATAAGTCATCAGGACCTTTTGTAGCTATTTCTACATCGAAATCGTCAGAGATCGATTCTAGTAACATTTTTAATTGCTTCACTTTCATAGTCATTTCTATATTCTTTATAATTTGTGTAAATTTTTATTATCCAATGATGTACTAGATCGTAAACTCGTAAGCCGTGCTCAGTTTCGATAGTAATTCGTAGCAGTTCAAGATTACCGTCATGTTTATATTGCAATCTTTCAATTTTACCGAACCTTGGCACTTTATCCCATGCATAAGCACGTGTATCTTCACTGAAAAAAACACAATACTTCCCTTTCATGCGGTTGTTTAATGCCACGTCCAAGAATTGGTACATTGTTAGCTTTGTCATATTAGAATTGAATCATATCGTAAGGTTCATATGTATTGAAAAAAACTGGCAAAAGTGAAAGCACGATAGCCATAATAGTTAGTACAGTTATAAGAATGTAGAAGTACATTTGATTTCTATCATCGATCGACTTTCTTTCTTTTCGATTTAGCATTTGAAATCTCCTATGTGTGTGAACATCATCTTACATTGTTCTATTTCACTTATGATCTTATCCCTAGACATGCAATATGCATAGTTATTGCCAGAAGCTTTATAGTTTTTAATAGCACGTTCTTTAGCATCTTCATCGAGCTCATGAAACTCATACAGTGTGTATTGATAAGTTTGTGACATGGTACGATTAATTTACGTCTTCGACTTCTATTTTCCAATCCATTGCATCATCTTCTCGAACATGAGCTGAAAGCCAATCGAATGCTTCTGAGTTTTCCATGTCGTCTGAAGAGAATTCAGAATTGTTCATGAGTTGTTCGTAAACTTTGTCGGAGACTTCTATTCCTCCGTAGCCGGCTCTGTATGTAACAGTCACGGTTATATCGTTAATTTTTTTCATTTTGTTTTTGATCTATCAGATTGTGGGACATGAGGAAGTGTTCTATCTTTCATTGCTTTCAACTCATTAGAAGGACTTCGAGGGTTCGTTATTGCATCAAAGAATACTTCACAATCCTCTTTACTTGGATATTCACAGGTTCGACATAATGTATCTAAATATTCTTTACTTATCTTAGCTGCATGTATTCTTGAACCTTCATATGAGGATATATTATCGAAGTACACAGCATGTATCTCTTGTATGATCTGATTAGACAATTTAATCATTTCTATTAAGTTAGCTGCACGATCTGAATCGATACTGCTATCTCCTACTGGGTTGATAGGGCCAGTTAACCTCTTTATTACGTCTATTAGTTCCATTAGAGCAGTTCTTTTATGAAAATTTGTCCGAATCGTGTAAAATGTGATTTTAAACTTCTGCAAATAGCGATCACTTCATCTTTCGATGAATCCCTACTGGCATTTGAATAATTTGCCGTTCTTACATTTTTGATAGCATTGAGCTGACCGTAATTGTCTAATTCATCGAATTGATACAGCGTGACGGTTACTTGAATTTCTTTAGGCATGTGTGTACTTTATTTACCAATAGTCTGCGCGATAATCATCTTCTTCTTCATCTGTCATCTGGAACGATTTTCCTTTTCCATGACATGTAGGGCAATCACATTCTTCGACTTCATCGTCGTGTTGTGATACTAATGCCATTATAGTACCGCTACCATTGCAGGTAGGACAAATTATAGTTTCTGGCATAATTCTATATCAAATTCAGATTGTGTTATTTCTATATCGATAGGATTTGGTACGAAAGCTTTATATGCGGCAAATAATTCACCATTTTCATAGTAATTTGCCACTCCGGTCTTAGAAAAATCATCAAACGATAAAAGCTCTATGAGCATTACTTTATTTTCTCTGCTGAATCTAAAATATTTTTTATTGAAGTCTATCATTCTATTTCTTCTATTTCTACGCAAATCCCCGGAATGAACCAGATGTAATTGCCGATTGTTCGTATTTCAAATTCACCATCTCCTCTGCCTCGATAACTTTTCCCTGGCTTTATTTCTACTGCATGTTCGGGAATGTCATCGAACTCATTATTGAAAATTGCCATTACAACTCTATCCATCGATTGACGACCGACTTCTGTGACTTTCTGCTGCAACTCCTGTTGTAGAGCTGCTATAGAAATTCCAGTCAACTTACACATAAATTTATGCAATAGACTATGGTCTTTCATTAACTCGATATAGTCGACCTTTTTCGACTTATCATGTAAGAAACTATCGGATGATATATGATAGTATATTAATGTATTGTCAGCATTGATCAGAAAATACTTCGAGGATATGAGAACAAGAGGCTTGAAATATCCAAACATGATAGCAGCAGTAAAGATATTAAAAGTCTTTATTACTATTTTATCAGTGTCAACTGGAATTATCTTGAACTCCAATTCTTTTTTCTCTTCAGTGGTCAACTGATACTTATCGTATATCTTATGCTTGTAATAGTCCAACTCTACATTTATGTCAGCTATCCTATCTGTGTTCTTAAATAAGTACGAAGATAGAATCTCAGATATGTCATCGACAGGAGTCTTATCACCCTCTTTTACTATCTTTACTGAATTCTGTATTGTTATCATTTTAGCTCAGAGTGATCTAATAGAGGTTCTACTGAATTTAGAAAGTCTACCTGTGATTGTAATTGATTAGCACGACGTTGTTCAGATGCATACTTTTCAATCAACGTATCAGTCTTATAAAATGATCCGGCAAGAATTAACACGATAAAAATAGATAGTCCAATAATGTAGCTTCTCATTTCCGATATTAAATTTAATTTGTCCATAACTTATAGTTTATAGTGAACGTTTTCATATTCATCAGCTAGTATCGATATTTTGACAAGTTCTAAAAGATTCATGTCAGTCAGAGGTGTTTCTTCGTTAACTAAAGGCAGTAACTCTTCGATACGTTGCATTATTTCAGTATAGCGCTGTTTGCTTACAATCTCTGGTGTAATACGCTTAAGCTTTATCCATGCATCATCTCTTTTTCCGCAATGTGGACATGTCTGAAAGTTAGAGATAATTTCGTCTTCCCTTTCATATTGTCTATCCAACTTATACTCTTTGTTGCAGTGTTCACATATACGAAATAAATCCCACATACTAGCAAGCGCTACGAATCTATCTCTATTCTGCGACATACTTTATATCTTTAACATTTTTTTCACTGTGTTTCAAACGACACTCATCACTGCAATAATGTCGATGTTTACCGCTGATAAGTGTTACATCGATATAGGGAGGACGTAGTATTTTTCTGCAAGTATCAATTTCACAGATTTTATCCCATAATTTTTGCATATTCTAAGTATGTTGGATATTATGCCGATTACACAGATTAAATGTGTAATGACTAATATGTATATTAAAATAAACTTATTATAAATAAAGTCGATATCATACAAGAGACTCGTATTACAATAAATCATCGGGTTTATACGCCAGTTCTCTTATCGCATCAGCTTTCTTTTGAAATGCATCTTCTGTATATGCGATAGACAACTGTTGTTGTTCTCTGGAGACATTCTCAGCTTTCATTCCTTCTACTTCTGCTTGAAGTGCTAGAATTAATGCAAGTCTAATAGTATTGTAATAGTTATTCATTTGTAACCCATTTATCGATTATAGGGTGCCATAAACTTAATAGCCCCTCTTTTTCCATTTCTAATAAGACATTAAATAAGTCCTGTCTAGTTTGTAAAGATCGTATAAGAGTTAAGACATCACCTCTCTTTATTGTAATTGATCGATCAGTATTAACTTTTATGAAACTTTCGAGTTCGTACTCTTGAAACTCTTCTTCATCTCCAACTGTATATGACGTCTGGTCAATATGTGCATCGATCTTAGTGACAATAAATCTGTCTTCTTCTACATGTTCCAAGTACACATATTCTTTATGTCCTAGAGCTGCATTTGATCTAAATGCTAGTTCGATCTTAGCGTCAACGATTGAAATTCCATTGTTGAATTGATTGATATAAAATAACAAATATGATCTAGAAATAAAAGGAACTCCTTCATTATTGAGGGCAGAGTCGGTTGTTGCCACAATTTTCGCACAATACTGAATATGATCAGTATTACCTAATGTGTCTTTGACGTATTTACTATCTCCGCTGTATACTACAGAATCTGTACACCGTTTAAGAAATCCATTGACGATGTACCAATCGTCCTTTTCGATTTTTTCATTGACTACTACATAGAGTTCAATAGTATCTATGATTGCTCCATCTAACCAGATAGCTATTGAATTGTTCGTCAATAATGTCATTTTATCAGTCTTAGTGAATGATCGAATGGTTCTGTAATTATCGTTCGAACTAAAAATACGGGCATCTAAAGTTGATCTCATTTTATTTTGGTGAAAGATACGATTTCTATTGGAGCTGATGTATCTTCCAATAATCTACGACTAAATTCGTTAGGCATTTTAATCCAGAGAGAGTTCGAACCTTTAGTAGACGACAAATGATGATAGGTTATAGGACCGTACGATTTAGTAAGAACGTAGCTATCAGAATAATGAATTCTGTATACTAATTTATATTTAACTTCAGGAACTGAATTTGGGTTACAGGCACATAGTGATAAAAAATAAATAGTGGTGAGCAGTATAAAGTTTCTCATTTTTTATTCTTTTGAATTTGTTGTTGATAATATTGACATTCGAGTTTATCTTTAGTTAGATTGATAACAAATGGCGCAGATGAGCTAGAATAAAATGCATCTAGAATAAGATACCGCATACCGTCCATCTGTACGAGTTTACCATTTACTACAGGTGTGTAAGCATAGTAACCACTTTTATCACCGGAGAATGACACAAGTGCTAGAATAGAAAGTGCCAAAATAATTTTTTTCATAATGCTTTTATTATGTCATCTTTATGAATTTCGACATAAAGACAACGATTAGTAGAAATATTTAATTGTTCAGAATACCATCTGTATCCGACATGATCGTCTTTTTCGTAATATGGTGAAGCTAGACGTTTATTTAGTACGTCAAAACTTCTGAATACTTTTATTGAATGCGATAAATGCAAAGTACCAGTTATAGAGCTGTGTGATAAAATATCTTTGACGAATTTTACTACGAAATCATCTATGCAACCTTGTATTTCCCAACATCGGAAACTTGTGTTGTACGATCTCGATGCAAATAATCGCTTTTCATATTCATCTTGTGACATATCAGAATCCAAAGTCTTTAGAAAGTAATCTGCCACGGTTATCGTATCTCAAATTAGCTATAATCTCTTTGTAATTGTCTTTAGAAAAAAGACTTAAAATATCGTTTGTTACGATATCCGGCCACATCTTATTCATATCGACAACTATTTCAATAAATTCCGAATATTGTCGTTTATTATTCGTACCAAATATACTGTTTATCGATACCGGTTCGAGTTTTTTAGAAATAGTAAAATCTAAACTGTAATTAGACCATTGTCTTTTATCAGTGGCTAATTTAATTCTGAATGTGTTCTCTGGATTTGGTTTGCTCTTGAAACGTGTATATGAAAGTTCTGGGAATAAACTGATAAATTTTTCAACGGTATCGCCGTAATCATCTATAAATTTCCTTGTTAAATGAGTAGTATCAAGTTCTGATGATAAAATTACTTTCCATTGAGTACCATCAAATGAATATGCACCTGGTGTAATTTTAGTATGCTTCATGATCTTAGCCGCTTCATGAGTACCTATTTCTGAAGTCAAGAATGAAATCTGTCGTTGTAAAACATTAAATCTATTTTGCGATCTACCATTACCGGCACATGTTCTAATATACGGGAACTGTTTAAGAACTATGTCAGTGTCATCCCAGCTGTATTTTCCAACTGTATTGCCGAGGAAGATCATAGAATCATCTACCGTAAGTCTAGAATTGTATGAATACTTATCGTAGCTGTGGCTTGGATTAAATTCTTTCCACTGTGACATTTCTATGTTAGGATGCCATGAAAATATAGCAATATCACTAAACTTGTCTTGAAATAAGCTTAACATCTTCTTTGTATCTTCAGTTACATGCACATCTGTAATAGACTTCCAAGCCCAATGCTTAGGTGTTTCAACTATTGCATCTCTCTGTGATATAATCCACTCTTCCATGATTAAAAATTAATTTCGGTCCATTTACAAACTTTTATTTTACCAGTCATACCTTCAACTGTTAGTTTTTTGTCATTATTGAAAATACGTATAGTTGCAAATCTTGGTTCATATTGATCGACAAAATTAGTAAACTTCGATAATACCAAAAATTTATCAGTTTCTCGTTCATTTTTCATTCCAACTTTATCAATGATCGTTTGTAGATCAATTGTTTCCTCAAATATATTCCAGTTTATCATAAGATTGTTTTTTATTATGATACAAAAATAATACAAAAATGAAAGATATGAAAACGCTAGAGGATAAAATTACGTATCAGTTGTGGAAATTTGCAACACCTATCAGCCATTTCATAACCTCGAGTCGTAAATTTGAGTAATGTTCGATTATCGACAGAATATTCATCCATTACTAAATCTCTGAATTCGTGTACTGTACCACAATGTGAACATTTTACTACGATTTCATTATCGGGTGGTAACAAATCTTGCCAACAAGAAGCTGGTAAGTCAAGCCAAATTTCACCAAGTCCTTTATAACCGATATTTACACCATCTTTTACAATGAGCATGTCTTTGAAAGGTAAACCTTCTTTGAACGTTTCAATGTCAGTATTTGGAAATTGTTTGAGCAGTTCTTCATGTATCTGTTCTATGCTTTGGAACCGTGAAGTTGTATCGCCAAGACTAATGCCGCAATATCGGTCTTTCTTAGTCAGATAAGCTACTTCATCTGGATCAGTAAGTTCCCTCAAGAGGTCGGGTGATCTACTTCCAGCTGATAAATGAGGTGAAATTTTGAACTCTGGAGATTCAGCGTATCTGCAATAGTAGTGTTCTGCTTCCATCTGGCCGATGAAAGTTGATATATTAGCGTGTATCATACCTCTTTGAAAAAGGGAAGTAGAGTAATTGGCACTTTAAATGTTTCGCCTTTTGTGTCAGTGTGTGCTGTGCCGTTAATAGTCTCTGCAAGTTGCATAGTATCAGATGTTACATGAGATACTTTATATACGCTGGTGGGGAAAAGTTCATCAAATAAAACAGATGAACTGGAGTGATGGCGTAAGACTATTTTAGTCTTGGGTTGTAAAAGTAACATTTTGTTATATTTTTGATTATTTTATGATACAAAAATATAACAAAATGTCTATTTAGAAAAACGTGGTTATAAATTATGTGATAAAATATCTACTTCATGTTCTACAGTAGAGCGAACTTCATCATTAGCACCAACCAATCCAGATTTGAAATCGAAATTCTTTTTAAATAGCTCAGATATGTAATGTTTAAAGTTCCATTCATCACCATCATCATTTAATAAATTTTGAACAGTAGATTGAAATTCTTTAGGAGAAGGAGCTTCATCTTTTTTTACACTTGCGTTTTTGAAAGTTTTCAGAATAATAGCAGTAGCTTTTTCAAACTTATCATGTGCTTCTTTTGTAAAATCAGCTTCATTTGCAGAAATACGTTTCATTTCTTTGTCAACTTGTGGATAATCGATCTTTTTAGCGTAAATTTTAGCTAATAGATCATCAATTTGTTCGACTGTTTTATCAACGTCTTTTGTATCTTTCTTGGGATACGTATATTCCTCAAATAATTGTACATGTTCCATGTTATACAGTAATTTTTCTTTTTAGATTATATGCAAAGGTTTTCGTTTCGGTATCACATATTTTACCGAATATTCTAAGACATAGTGTAGTCCAAGTGATTGATGCAATAACAGACCAGACTAATACTTTAAAAGGGTCAAAAATTTGATAGTTCATATTAGTCATAAGATATGCAACATAACCGATGCCAATGTATAAAACTACGATACTTAATATTTTTTGCAGATCATAATCTAACATAGGAATAATAGGCTCTCCTTTGTCCACCCATTCGAATTGTAGAGTATTCAAATCAGATCCTACTAAAACACAGTTGTGAAATTTGATAGATATCTTGCTTGAATTACCAAACGATATACTTTCTATTTCACCAACATAACCAGCGAATCCATCTGCAGTATTAGAAGATGGCCATGACAGAATTTTTATCTTGTCACCTATTTCTAAATATTCATACCGTTTCATACTATAAGTCTTTAAGATATTGTTCGTACCACCATTTGTGAAAATCTGCATGGTAATCAACTTTGAACCCGCTCAATAAACTTAAAAATAAGCAAGGAGTTATGATTAAAGCAGAAATAAGCCAACTAATAATCCAAAAAATAGTGCTTCTTAGTGATATTAATGTTTTCATATTCTTTTATTTATGATACAAAAATAACTAAAAACTAACAATTATGAAAACGCTAAAACCCAAATTTTTTGCTAAGTATCAAACCTCTGTTATCTTGGAGCTTCCTTTCTGTATTTGCGTAATTAAGTTGCAATGTCCTACAGCGTAGTTCTACTTCGAATTTCATTTCTTTCAGAGCTTTTAGCATAGTATCAAATAAATAGTCTTCAGTAAACGTCTCTAGAGCATATTCTTCTATTTGTGACCATGATTTGGGCCATTTAGTTTTGTAACCTGTATAAGACATGACTACAATTTCATGTGTATTACCTTCTATGTCGATTTTTACTTCTGTGTCTTCATGAGTATCTTCTATTATGTAACTTGGGTTGAGTAACAACATAATTCTAACACCTGAATCATAATAATTCATGATATAGAATTTATTTAGATACTGATATTCTTCAGTAAGCATAACTTTATCTCTTATCTTCTTGTAATGCATCAAAATCCGAATTTATTTGACAGTAATTTTCCTCTCATTTCATGCAATCTTTCATCAGTATTAGCATAAATAACTTTATATGAGTTCAGTTCTTTATCTAGAGAATCTTCTAGTGTTTTTATAGCTTCATTGAACAGTGATTTAGTTTTCCATTTATCTATTAATTTCCACATATCGTCATCTCTTTTCCACAAAGTTAGTCCACGCGAATCTTTATCTATATTGATATCTGAACTTTCATCTCCTCTACATTCTAATTCGTAACGAATATTCGGCAATTCTTTAAAATTACTTTTACTTGGATCTAACCTAATATCGATATCGAAAAAATCTTTATTTGCTACTATACCCGTTTTAACAACATAGAACTTCTTAAGTTGTTTCACTTTCTCTGATGAATCATAAATTTCTTTCCAAGTTTCCATGATTTATATATGGCTAGAACCCAAACTTTCTACCTGCTAAAAGTCCTCTTTTAGCATGCATAAATTCTTCTACCGTTTTATATGGAGAGTTTTTGTATGCTACGTAAAATTCCACTGGACATCCTTCTATTTCAATAGGAGTGGCATTAGAGTAGTCTTTTTTCCAGAGTGTTTTCGGTGTGGAGATATAACAATCAGATATCATAAGCTTACCGGCTGGATGCCATATCTGATTACCGAGAGTGATAGAGCTAGTGCTCCATTTAGTAACTATTTGAAGTTGTTTATTTGTCATTAAAATCCAAATTTAGAGCCTACGATTTTGCCTCTTGAGTTATACATTTTAGTGTCTGAGTTGACATAATCAACTTGTTTTCTTTTTAATTCGTCCAAATCGTTGGTTATTGATTCGATAACTTCTGATAATGCAATATCTAATAGAAGTAGCATCTCATCTTTAGACGGGTTGACTATTTTTTGGTTTGACTTTATCATCCAATAATTTTCATCAAAATCCCACTTTTCAGTAAGAATTTGTGATCTAGTAAGTTCAATATTATAAAGCCCCATGTTGAAGTTTCCATTTAGTGAACTTCTAAATCTATCTTCAATGAATTTTTCATGACGTTGATTAGTATACAAACTTTTAGAAGTATAGAGAAAATGTTCACCTTTGAGATAAATTCGTATATAGTGTATATGTTCTTCATCCGAAGAAAAAGTATTCGTGGTTGTTTCTATTCTAAAAAACTTACAGATATATTTCATTCTTTCCAAAGAATCCAATTCTAAGATCAGTTCAGTAAAATCTTGTCTAGTCATCAGATAGTAATGAAAGGATTATGATTGTTACACCAGCTATAGGATGTCCAAAATAGCATAGTACTATACCTAACGTAAACATCGGATATGTTAATGCTCCGAGAATAGTCAAAATACACAAAAGACATGTCATCATATACTTATTTATTTTATACAAAAATAACAAAAAACAATCAATGCTTAAAACGCCTAAAACCCAAATTTTTTACCCAATAGACTGCCTCTATTTGTGTGAACAAACTGATCGATATCTTGAGAATCTAAAAGCCTTGCTAATAATTGATGTTTTTCGTATATTAGAGCTTTAACTTCTTCACACATTGTTAATAGACTATCATACGAGTTTCTCTTGGCTGATATCACGATATCGCTTTTTTCATCTTCTATGTAGCTTTCGTCATCATCTTCTTTTTCAACTTTGAAATCATACATGTCTATGTCTATGTCATCTGACGATATATCAGCTTTAAATTTACCTTCAAATTCTAATCCTTCTGATGGACCAGAAGTTCCAAGTTCACCAGCCAGTGTAATTATTTTAGTTTCTGGAAAACATGCTATGTCAAAATTGAAATAAAAAACGTCTGGACGCTTATCAATATTAATGTTGATATCAGAAGATAGTTCGGAAAGTAGTGGCAGGATAAAGTTATCGATATTATCTGCCTCAAAAAGGCTGAAGGGGAGAATACGTGGCATTTAAAATCCAAATTTTTTGCTTAGAGTTTTACCTCTTTTGAAATGCTTTATGATATCGAACTGTTCATATAGAGATTTACCTACTAATGAATCTATAAGCTGTGGCGATTCACCTAATTTGTCAAGTAATATAGGTGTCGCTTTCTGTATATTGTCAATATTTATGCTTATTTTATGACCATTTATGTAAATGATCTTATCTTGTGAAGTCCATGAAGCAGTCTGTGGTTTATCTTCTTTAGAATAGTGGTCAAATGCAGTAACAACAGGCTCGCTACTGCTATGGAGTGGGTATATAAAGTTCCATTCAGTTAAATCCTTTTTTGCATCATCAGTGTATTCTAAAAATGCGAATACATCGTGCAATTTCAGTATAATAGGTGCAATTTCTTTAGCTAATAGAATCAGTCTGATGGCATCTGCTGAAGTAAATGTGAATTTTCCATTTTTTGGAAGGTCTGCTAAAATTTTATCTGCTACACTGTTTGGACTATGATGATTATTAGCACACATGTAAATAATGGCATCTTGTGTGACTAAGAAACGCCAATTCAAGTCATCAAAAATATGAACATTGACTACTGTATGTCCTGCCGATGTATAAGCTTCGGTGAAAAGATTTATGTTAGCAGCTTTTAAATCACGACGGAAATCATAAGATAGACTCATGTTTTTTCTTTATATATTCACTTAGAATCCGTAACGTTTACTTATAATCTTAGCTCTATTCTGTTCTCTGAAATTAGGTATCGTCAATCCACTTCTTAGCCAGTTTTCTATAAAGTCATCTTCTATCCCTGAAACACACCATCTAGCATAAGTACACCATCTGATTTCTCTTGCTAATGCAACAAGCCGACAAAGAATAGGATGTGGCAAAGCTCCATCTAAAAAAGTATGTTCTCCTTTTCGCCAAATCATGTTTATTGAAAATCTTGTATCTAACGTTTTGGTATCAACAAAATATCCGGCACTTATATCGAAAAATACTTCATTTCCGTTAAATGAAATGCTATTCAATAAGTACCCATATTCGCCTAAACCTACATTTCTTGGGTACCATTTATAACCCACCTTATACCATCGTGGACGTATACCATGCATTGAGAATTTAGTTCTCGTACTTTTATTTACGTTGCTTCTATATGCATAGATAAGAGCTTTCATTAACCTTTGAACTCGAAGAATGCATCATAGGTTTCATTATATGCTGGCTTGTCAAAATTAACGAACCATCCAGCTTTTCTGTAAATATCTTCAAAGTCTAGCCAATGTTTTTCGAAGATCATAGAACGAGTCACTTGTAGTTCTTCAGGAGCACATTTTAGAATTTCATCTACAAATAGATCTTGCTTCACTTTAAAATAACCTTGCTGATAATTTTCCTGAATCACGTTGTTTATAGCACAGATTACGAATTCTGGAAGTGTCTTTACGACAGTTTTCGGTGTAAGAGGTTGTATTGACATTTTATTCACGATTTTTTATTTCGAAATGTTCAAAAAATTCAGAATCATTTAGTTGTTCATCATTGAATCCGTCGAACATTCGAGCTATGTTATAGTATTTATTTAGAATGTAATCTCCACAGTTCCACCACTGTGCAGTTTGAAAATTTAGATTAGTTGGATGAGTACCTTTGCACCATACCCTGAAGCCTTTTCCTATGCTAGAATCCATATTGAGTCGATTTTATTTTTCCACGTTTTAACTGTAATATTTTTTCGAAACCTATCCCCAGCTTTGATAGTCTCGTTATCTCTGACATTATCTCTTCATCATCTGCTGTACTCGATACTACTAACTTATAGAAAGGAGAAATAAGAATTAAGTTTGTGATGAATCGAAATTCAAATGTAGTCTTTATGTTTATCCCCAATATTGCTACTTCATTTTGTGTAAATTCATTACAATCTATACTATCTTTTCTTACTTCGATATTGATCGATTTTTCAAGCTTGACATTTCGATATGTGCCCTTTAGCGATAAATTAAACCTTAAACCTGTGTCATTATTTATGATAAACACAATTTTTATTGTTCCAGTAAATAGAGTAGTATGTATTCTTTTTTCTTCTTGTACTAATTCTAGCCAACTAGGGTTGACTGTATACATCAAATTATTGAAGTAATAGTCTTCTTTTCCTGCTAGTGCATAAACATAGTGTCTCATGAGAATGAAAATAGTCGTTGCATCATAGGTATTTCTGTCATATGGAATCTTGCAGCCGACATTTGTCTTTGTGCTATACCAATCTTCAGTAATCCTTCACAACACATTTGACCATAAATGTATATTTTATTGATTTGTTCTTCAGTTATAGCAATCACAGGTTCATCGATTCTTATATTGTCATAACCTTCGTACAGAATCCAACCATCGTGATATCTTACCCATCCTTTTCTACACATCCATGCATCAGGATTTCCTTTATGCATCTCATCTGGCTATATAATTCCAGCCTTTTCAAGTGCATCAGCTATCTGATTATGTAGCATATTGCTTATGACTCCCTTTAAAGCATATACGTCACCATTAGGTGCTATCCAGCCAGCATTATATCCATCTTTGATGTCTACGGGCTTTATCTTTTCTAGTACCGAGTCTATGTTACGTTGAAATTCGAAAAATTCTTCTATATCCTCAGAGTCATCAGCATCAATTTTTCGAAGTTCATTTATATCGAATTTAGTTAATGCCATTAATCGATAACCAATCTGATCAACTACCATATGTCTGCCAGTATCGATTATTCGTCGATTTTCCTTTTTGAACATTGCAGTATCTTCACTTTCCCAGTCCCATGCATCAAAAACTTTAGGATAAGCTTTTTCTAACCATGCAAATGTACCCCATAGTAAATATGTCTTATCGAGATACTGTTTAGATATACGAATCAGTGTGGCTATATCATCGATGCGTTCATTGTTCATTGCTAATTCAGCTGCATACTCACCAATTTCAACAGTATCTTTATTCATTACATATCACATAATAATCTCGTATGGGATCGTAATGTCAAGTGTCTTTTCTCTAATTACATGAGTAGTTAATGACTCAAGCGCATGATAGATGCTCTGTCCATCATCTCCAATTTGATCGAACTTTCTATTGTACCAATCTATGATATCAAGTACTGGCCAAGCCTGATGTATTTCAGGATTGCGAGGACATACGTTGAACATTTCATGATCATCCTCAGTAACTACTTCTATGACATGATCACCTTTTATGATACTTAATACTAAGTCATCTGGACAACCTGGTAGTGAATCAGATATCACTTTAACAGCTTTTATCGGATTAAATTCACAAGTTATTTTTTCTTGAGCTATTCTAGCTAATAGTCTTCCTGTGTCTTCGCCTATTCTAAAATGTAATAATTGAGTTGTCATAGTTATGAAAGTGAAAGTAAATCGATATATGTTTCTTTTGAAATAACGCGATATGTCCAGTTATCTGGATCTTGAACTTGTGATTCTAAATCACATCTTATTTCATAACAATCATTGGTGATGTCGTGTGTTACTACTAGATCACCAAGTTCTGATTCTCCGATGATGCTTGAGACATTGAAATCATCAGCATACAATATTTCTGGTGTAATCATTGTAGAACTGATACCGTAGAGTGATTGTATCAGTGATTGTTTTTCAGGATAGGACATAATGTTTTGTTTTATTTTATGATACAAAAATAAACAATTTCTACATTATGCCAAAACGCTAAAACCCGTATTTAGTAGACATGACAAGTCCTCTTTTTTCATGCCGCATCTCTGGAGTTTTTAAATAGACACAGCCTCTAGTTTCTATGCCATCAACAAATTTTACCCATTCAATATATGCTTTCTGTATAGCATCTTTCCATCCTTCGAATGTACTTAAATCTTTGTCTATTCTTACAGTAGCTCCATTATTAAAACGAGTAAGTGATGTATTATCGTAAAGTAAAATAGATATTCCCAAAAATATTTCTCTAGCCGCTACATTTCCTTTTAACGTTAAAGGATCAGTATTGGTGTCATTAACGATTAGATTGTTGCCGATAGGTGTAGTGAAAATAGAAATTCCTCTATCATCTTTCGTAATATTTACTCTTAATCCTAAGTCTTTAAGTTTTTGAAATTCTTCGATATTCTCATACGGTTCATATACTGATACAGTAGATGCAATCTCTGAATATTGCTTTAGAGCTTCGGATAAATTATATTTATTCAATACTTCATCGTGTCCCATGTCAATACGATAACAATTCCCATACGTTAGACGAGTGTTCAGAATCGGCTTCGGGTTTTTGATTAGGGTGTAGCGAGTAAACTATTTTAAATGACTTGTAACGGGAGCTTTTGCGAATTTCATCTATTTGCACTGTTCCCATGGGTACATTCAATGCATCCGATAATTCTCCTCCTATTGAGTAAGCATCTATAACATTTATCGATCCACCGCCGAAATACCCTAATACCCAGTAATTTCGCTTTTGTGTAGTATCGTAATACTTTTTGAAATCTCCATTTTTTTCGTATGACATAACTTTTATTTTTAGAATCCAAATGATTTTGAAACAATCGTACCTCGCTTTTCGTGACGTTCTTCAGGAGTAGAATAGAATTTATTTCCATTCTGTTCAAGTTCTTTTATCTTAAGTTTTGTTCTAGTGTATGCAGCTCTCATAGCCTTATTTAGATCATCTCTTGTGTAAAATCCGATATTTCGTGGATAGAGACTAGGTAACTGTATTCTAGAGATGCCTCTTCTATCGACATATTCTCCGCCCTTCCTAGTACAAGTTTCTGTAACTGTTATCTTATGATCAATCCAGATGGCAATTTTCCAATGCTCAGCAGAATATTCTTTAATTGCAAGATATTTATGATCGAATGATACGTGCAATGAGTTTGAAGTAAGCTTATTTAATGTAACTCCTAGTTTTTCTAGAGCTTTGTAATAATGATGATGTTCAATATTAGCAATCTCTTCAGGTTCAGAAATAATTTTAATATCATCCGGAAAAGTAGGGATTTTACTATTATCGTATACGGTTTGTATATTCTTACAAAGCGACTTTGTAAACTTTAATTTTTTCTTTTTCATTTTCATTAAGAACAACGTGCGTCTGATGAAGTTTCATAGATATTATTAACTATAATTTCGCAAACGGTTAACGTTCCGTCTTGAAAATTCTGATTAAATTCAGCCAAAGCATTCTCTTTTGCTTGTTCTTTTGCCTCCTTTTTATTTTTTTCTTCAATAATAGATGTATAATTTTCCGAATCTTTGAAATTGTCTGCGTCAGTATAATAAACCGACGTCTCTGAATAATAAGTTTTCATAAGTTGTATTTTATTATTATGATACAAAAATAAACAAATTGATCAACATTAAAAAACGCTAGAAACCAAATTTTTTGCTTATCATTATGGGTTTATATTTTAACATTGGATCTTTTTTGGACATCCATTCACTGTATGGAATGTCGATATTTCTGCCAAACATGAACCATGAAAATGGAGTAGAATTTCCGACTTTTTTCATTATGAGATTAGTAATAAGTGTATCAGAGCTTTTGACAATGTAACTATCTTTCACTTCTATATAGTGAT
>Ga0302284_1000132_pt1 | contig 40372 bp, 98 predicted proteins | sample III_Fen_E2_1_FD_198760 | JGI IMG/M metagenome (GOLD analysis project Ga0302284, IMG submission 198760) | Peat permafrost microbial communities from Stordalen Mire near Abisko, Sweden - III_Fen_E2_1 | ecosystem: Environmental > Terrestrial > Soil > Wetlands > Permafrost | place: Sweden: Abisko...
TTTTTTAAAGATGTTATGATAATTACTTGTTATAATGGGAATAATACTGGAGTTGGTAGTATATCAAAATCAAACACATGGCAAGAAAATAGAAATGTTAAAACATATATACCTGAAATAAAAGAAGCATTAGGAGATGTTAATATAGAATATAAAAATTTATGTTTAATTATTAGAAAATCTTTAAATGAAAATTTTTCATTAAAAACTCAAAATGGTTCAATTATAAAAAGATCAAAATTTGGTGTTGGAAAAGATATTGGAGATAGTATTTATATTCATAAAAATTATGTTAATGATGTAATATCAGACGATTTATATAATAAATTTTTAATTCATGTTAAAAATTTTCAATTTAATATTCTAAAAATAAAAAAAGATTTTACTTCTATTACTTTTATTAATTCAAAAAATTTTGATACAGCAGATGAACCATCGTTATATGAATCTATGAAAGTTGATATTACTGGAAACACAAAATATGCTAAATATGATGAATTTAATCCACCAATTTATCATCATAAATGGTTATTTGTAAAAGATGATTATAAAAATTTTGACGTTGAAAAATCAAAGCAAAGAAGTCAAGAATGGTTAAGTAAAAAAGATATTGATTTTACTAGAATTGGATATAAAAAATATTGGGATAATTGGATAAAATAAAAATGACTTTTTTTTATTAATATATACTAAAAAAACAATTGAAATTTTATGAAGAAAATTTTAAATTTTAAACAATATAATGATGGTGTAAATGAAAAGTTATCACCTTTACAAGAAGAATATAGAGAATATTTTAAGTGTATTCTTGATTGTTATGGTGTTAAATCGCCAGCTAAACTTTCAGATGATAAAAAGAAAGAATTCTTTGACAATATAAATAAATATTGGACTAAAGGAAAAGGTGCTACTAAGGATCTTGATAAAATTAAAGAAGATATTTGTGGTAAAGGTGTTAAAGATAAAAAAAATGAAAAAAAATAATAATATATAACATATAAAAATAATTTAAGAAAAATGAAAGATGCAAAAAAATTAAATAATCTTCTTGGTATAGAAGAAATGTCAGCAGATAAAGTTTTAGGTAAAAAAGCTAAACCAACAAAACGTACTGAAGTTGCAAAAGATGTTCTTCAGGAAAATGCTTATGTACTTGGTAAAGATGTATTAGGTGGAAAATTACCAAATAAAGAATTTCATGCTGCAAAAGGATTGAATAATTTAATCAGTCTTGAAGATTTCACAAAATCTGTTCCTAATACAAGTGCTAAACCTACTAAAAGAACAGAAGTAGCAAAAGATGTTATTAAAGAAAATGCTTATGTACTTGGTAAAGATGTATTAGGCGGAAAATTACCAAATAAAGAAGATCATATTAAGCCTGGTAAAGGTTTGAATAATTTAATATGTATTGATGATTTTACAAAAAATTCACCTGCAACTGCTTCAAAAGCAACTAAACGTACTGAAACTGGAAAAGATGTTCTTTTAGAAAAAAAGAAAAAAGAAGTTTGTAAGAAAGATGATTGTGACGATGATGACGATTTAAAAGGCTTGACTGCAAAACAAAAAAAGCTTCCATTAGCATTCCAAAAATCTATATTAAAAAGACAAGGTAAAAAATAATAATAATATTATGAAACGCATACAATTATTTGAAGGATTTACTTATAATCTAATTTTAGAAAATAAGAAAAAAAAGGATAAAAAATGGATAAAAAAAGCAATTAAACATACAGGCGCTCTCCATAAATCATTAGGTGTAAAAAAAGATGAAAAAATTCCTTTGGAAAAAATAACTTCTAAAATTGAAGAGTTGGAAAAAGAAGCTAAAGGTGATAAAAAATTAGATAAAAAAGAATCTAAATTATTAAGAAGACTTAATCTAGCTAAAACTATGAAAAAATTCAAAAAAGAAGAACCTCCAAAAGAAAAAGAAGAAGATAAAAATACCACTCCTTAGATAGTATCTCTGGATAGATGCCTCAACCAAAAGTTGAGGCATTTCTTTTATTTTACTCATTACTAAATTTTATAATACATATTGATAAATCTTCATTTATTATAATAAAATCACATTTTAAAAAATTAATTATATTTTCTCTTCTTTCAGTATCTTTTTCAGTTCTATAATTATGATGCTTTTCATTAAATTCAATAACTATATTTTTTTCAATATCATAACCATCTAACCAATATCCTAATTTTTCAATATAATACTCACCACCATTTTCAGCATGTATAATATTAAAATTATTTTGTATAGAATATTCTTCTATAATTTGAATTGATTTTTTATTATATGATGGATAAAATTGATTACCTTCAAATTTAGCAATAGATATTCTTTTTATTGCAGATAATCTCATTTTGTTTTTTGTTTCATTTGTATGTTTTTTACCAAGTGTTGTTCCATTATGTGTTTTATAATATTCTTTTAGAGATTTACTCAGTTTTTCAGAACTTTCTTTAGAAAATATTTTTCCTTTATTTCCATTACTAATTTTTTCCAAACTTTCTTTTGTGTGTTTTTTACCTATAAATCCAGATTTGCCAAACATAGGATTATTTTCACCAGAAACATCTGCATGATTTTTCTTTATGTTTTCTTTATGTTCTTTTGAAAGTATTTTACCTTTTTGACTACAACTTAAACAAGGAGAATTTTTTATAATAGATAATTTAGCATGATAGTTAGAACTATATGTTAGTACTTTTTGACATTTCGGACATAATTTTTCATTATCTTTTAATTCCATATTATATAATTATGTTTTTGACATCTTTATTATTTTTAATCAAATCATTATATATAAGCCATTCAATATATTTAGATTTATTTGTTATACTCTGTTCAACAATATCATACAATTTTTTATTTATACCTATTGTGGTGATTATTTTAGTTTTCATAAACATTTTTATTATTTTTTTATATACTTTATATATAAAAATTTGAAAGTCAAAACAGATTAATTTTAGATTAATTTTAGTTAAAAAATGTTAAATATATGAGAAAAAAACTAACAGAAGAAGAGAAAAAAAAGAAAATGACAATATGTATTGATGAAAAATTATTTAACATATTTGAAGATTATATGTTAGAAATTGGGAACTCAAATAAAACAAAATATATTGAAAAACTTATTAGAGAAGATTTGATAAGTAGAAATATGATAAAAAATAATTTTATTGAATAATGTTGAAATTAGATGAAGTATATTTAGGTGATTGTGTTCAGGTGATGAAAGATATTGATAATGGCTCTATTGACATGATTTTAACAGATTTGCCTTATAATGTTACAAAAAACAAATGGGATCAAAGTATTATTCCATTAGATTTATTGTGGAATGAATATAAACGAGTGATTAAAAAAAATGGAGCAATACTTCTTTTTGCTCAAGGTATGTTTGCTGCTAAATTAATTATGAGTAATGAAAAATGGTATAAATATGATTTAGTTTGGAAAAAAGGCGAAAGAGTTAGTGGTTTTCTAAATGCAAAAAAACAATTTATGAGGAATCACGAACAAATTTTATGTTTTTATAATAAGCCACCGCTATATTTGCCAATTATGGAGGAAGGTGCACCATTGCACGGAAAAGGTAAAAAATATTTAAATAAAGAAGGTGTAAATAATAATTATGGATATTATGATACAACATTACCAGAAACTAGAAAAGGTTCAACTCAAAAATATCCTAAATCAGTTTTAAATTTTGACAAACCTCATCCATCAATTCATCCAAATGAGAAGCCAGTGGCTCTTTTGGAGTATTTAATTAAGACTTTCACCAGAGAAGATGAAATTGTTTTAGATAGCACTTGCGGTTCAGGTAGTACTCTAGTTGCCGCAAAAAAAATAAATAGACGATATATTGGAATTGAAAAAGACCAAAATTGGGTTAATATATCAAAACAAAGACTGAAATAATTTCAGTCTTTGTTTTTTATATTATTTATTTTATCTAATTTTTTCAATCTATTTTCTTTTAATCTTTTTTTCTCAGACTCTTTATTAAGTTTAGACCAATATTGTAGATGCTCCGCAACAGAAATAGAATTTTCTAATTCTGTTGGTAATATAAATACAAATTCAGATTTAAGATTTATTTCCATTTATTTTATCTAATTTTTTTCTTCTTTCTAATTTTAGAAGTTCTTTTTTAACTATTTCGCAATAAGAATTTTTATTTTCAAATATTTCTTCTATTGTGTGATTGAACTTTAACCATTTTTCTATATTATAATATTCTGCGGCTGTTACAAAATCTTGATATTTGTACGCTCTTTCATTTTTCAGATCAATTATTATTTGAATCCAATCTGTCATTTACTTAACTTATTTAATTTTTTCAATTTTTCTAATCGTGGATTATATTTAATATACTTATGACATCTTTTACATGCCCATTCTTTTGGCTCATATCTTTTATCAGGCTGATATGCATTATGCCCTTTAATTTTACATATTATTGGTCCAAATGTATCACCATAAGTAACTTTATCAAAATTCTTAATTAAATACCAAACTCTTTTGTAATTTTTTATTTTAATAAAAAAAAAGATATCTTGTGATTCTCTACATGCTCCCATTATTCTATAACTATTAAGTCTGTGTTATTGATTGAACACATATCCCATTCACCAGGACCAAATGTGAATGTTAATTGTTCACATTCAAAAATTTCAACTGATATAACATTATAGTCATTTATAAAATCATAACTGGTATTTTGATCATTATATTCATATAATTTAATTTTTTTACCTACTATCAATTTTTCTAATTCTTCACAAACATAATTTAAGTCACCGTTTTCAAACATTTCTGCTACGTTAATTTTCATAATTTTCTTTTATTTTTTCTAATTTATTAATTCTAAATTTTCTTATTATTTCAGGACATTTTTCCGGAGTCATTAATTTTTTACTCCAACTAGATATATTTATATGATTGCTAAACATTTTTTTAAAAACTTCTATTTTATATAAATAAAGTTTTCCTTTTCTTTCTGAATTAAAATTTTTTTCAACAAATTTTATACAATCTGATATTAAATGTTCTAAAAATTCATCATAAATAAATTGATATTCACTTTTTCTATATATGCCGTATATTTTAAATATATTATAATATACTGATGTATATAATTCATTATCAGATGTAAAACCGTTAATATATAGATTGTCCATTTATTTTTTCTAATTTTTTCTTTCTATATTCTTTCAATCCTATAAAATCTTTTTCATCATACCAAGTTGTTTCAGCTCCATTTTTATGTTTAACACCATAATACATAATACCCATTTTGTCAAATGCTCTATTATTAATAGTATATTCTTCATAATCATTTAATGGCCAAGCATCTTCTTTATAAGATTTTTTAAAAAAAACTACTTTATCTCCAATTTTATATTTCATATTTTTGATTAAGTTTTTCTAATTTTTGTTTCCTAATTAAATTTATTGAAATACAGACACAATTATTAGGATAATAATCGCAGATTAAATCACATTGTTCACTTTGTATGTGTGGGATTTTGTGTGAGCACTTTATTTTACTACAACTTTGCCAATTAATACAAATTTTTTTGCTCATTTTTATTTTCTGTTATAAACATTTGATCAAATTGTCTTTTGGTGAATTCTGAATTACCATATTGACCATCTACAAAATATTTTTTTGTGTTGTTTTCGTATGAGTAAAAATAATTATATTTTTTATTATACTCAAATTGCCCGTAATCTATTCGACAAATAGCTCTCATTAATTTAGATTATTTTTTATTTTCATAATTATAATATTTTTTGTTATAAAGTTTATAATCAATATTTTTTTTATTTTTTATATCGTAATTTAGACATTCTTCTAAATTATCAAAAATAATAATTCTTCTTTGATTTGTTTTTAGTTCTTTTAATGCTTTTGTTCTTCCTCCTAAAATTTCTAATATGAGATTATTTTCTTTATCATAAAAAAACCAATATCTAGCATTTGGATGAATTTCAAATTTTTTAGGTTTATAACCTATCATTGATTTTTTTATATTTGATTTGTGCTCTTCTGAAAGTTTTTTGTTTTTACATCTATCACTTGTATTTTTTTTACTCATTATGCCATCAGATGTTTCATAGAATTTTTTAAGTGATATGCTTATTTTATTTTTTTGTTCTTCTGTTTTGAAAACTTTACCATTTATTGCTTTACTTATTTTTTCACCAACTTCTTTAGCAGTTATATTTTTATACGGTTTCTTTTTACCTTTTCTTTGTTCTGAAAATTTTTTCTTTATTTCAATGGCCTTTTCAATGCCATAATATTCTTCATATGTTTTACCTTTTTTAGCTTCAATTTCAACTAATTTTCCACCAGTACCACCTTCAGATAAATTATAGCCTATTTTTAAATCTCTAGAATTATAATACTTAATCCAATATTTTTCCTTATCATTTAATTCATCTTTGGTTAAACACTCTTCTAATATTTCTTTAATAAAGTTTTGTATACCATGTTTTTTTATAGATAGTGTTAATAAAAGTCCAGAACCTAAATATGTCGGATCATTTGTTGAATTTTGACCTATGTATATTTTTCCATTTACAAGGTTTGTAGTTTTGTAGATTATCATAAATTTTAACCTCGCACTTTATAAAAAACAATAATATTATAGTATTTTTGTTATTTTACCATATATTTGTTTGGACCACCCATTTATACCACCTTTATTGTTGCCTATTAGAACTCCTTTAATTGGGTCTTTTGCTTTTACTAAGTGTGTGTAAAATGCGGATTTAACTTTACAATACACTATATCATCAATTTCAACATTTTCCCATGTTGCTGGTGTTATTTCTACTGGTTGCTTTGATTTAATTATTGGTAACATCGAATTACCTGGTTCTTTGCTGATAATAGTTTCACCAGCTAAGAGCTTTTCTACTTTAAAATTTTTCATTTATTCATTGTTTTTCATCATCTTTGAGCAAAGATAATTTTTTTAATTTGTTTTTACGTAAAATTCTTATATTTATTGGAATTAATTCACCATCATATTCAGTGCAAGTCTTATCTGCACACCATAGTGCTGTTCCTCGTGATCCATCAGTATCTTTACAACGGAGATAAAGATTATGAATATCATCACCACTAATTACTGTATATATATTATTTTCTTTATCTTTTAATTTTAATCCTTTATAAAACATAATCTTATAAATTTAAAAAATGTTATTCTTCATTGTCCCATAACATTTTTAATTTCTTGATTTTTTCTGGTCTGGTTGGTCTAACATCACCTTTGTAAGTGTAATTAACTTTATAATAATCATTAACTGTACACCATGTCCAAGATGGCTTGCCTTTTATAATTTGTTCAACATCATATGATACATAAAAATACTCCATATTTTGTTCAAGATGAAATTTGAAATTTGAACTTTCTGTTAATTCTTTTATGAATTCTTCAGTTACTTTTATAAATTTTAAGGAGTTTTCTATTCCTTCACTAACAAATATTTTATAATAATATTTCATATATATATAATTTTAATGAAATCCAATGTTTATTTTCCATATCACCTCTAAAATATACACCGTCACCTTCATCATCATATATCCAAAAGCAGGTGGTTTCTCTTATAAAATTATCAACTTTATAAATTCTATAATACTTATTATGTGTATAATATTGATGGCTTACACCAGTAAAAATTAAAATATCACCTGCTTTCATTTTAATTTCTATATTTGGCTATTTTTTGTAATTTTAATTTTCTAATTTCTTTTGGCGTCATAAAAGTGTTAGATAATATACTTTCTGAAAAATCCTCATTACCAATTCTATATAATATAATAATAACATAATCATTATTAAATCTACTAATTGAACATACTTTATTATAAATAAATTCAATTTTATATTTTTTACCTTTTTTGTATATTGGAGTTCTAAAAAATTTATTATTAATTTTTTCCATAAAAGATGGTATATTTTCTTTAGGATGCTCTTTATTAGGATAAATAGCGTCTCTAAAATCATAACAAGTTCTTTTACAAACTAAAAAATCACCTTCTTTCATTTAATTTATTTAATTTATCTTTTCTTAATTTTCTTTTTTCTTTTAATTCCTGCTCTTTATAATAAATTTCATTTTCTTTCATAACCTCAATCCAATATCCTTCATTTTCCATACCTAATTCATTTTGCATAGCAATATATACATTTATGTTCACAGGATCTAAATGAGCCAATGTCGGTGCTTTTTGAACAACCACATAATTCTCTTTGAGTTTTATCTTTTGTATTTGTGATCCATTTTTGTTTACCACAAATTCTTGTAACCAATTCTGGATCAACACATTTATTATGTTCTATTCCTTCAAGATTAAGTCCTTCAGCACAAGTTCCTAATTTAAGATTCCATTTCTTATTAAATTCTATAAGTTTCTTTGCAATTTTTACTTGAGTATCATTATCAATTTCATTAAATAAATTGCCAAGTTTTTTATACGGATCTACAAAACTAAAAACTAATTTTTCTGTGTAATTGTATAACTGGTTTCCAATATTTTCTATTCTTTCAAGAATTTCATCTGAGCGTAATTTTTGATTTACTATTATGGGGTCGTGTCTCCATATCAAGCATCTTTTACCTATTCTATCTGATAATTCTTTAAAAGTTTTAATTCTTTCTTCCAATGATGGGATATTTAATTCATATTCTGGATAATCATTTAATGTGAATTGAAAATAATATTTATATGGTATTTTATCTAAATATTCTATTAAAGGTCGTGGATTTTTGGTCCAAAATACTATTAATTTTATTTTTTCAAATGATATTTCATAGTCTGTGAAAGAACTACTCATAATAACTTTACCTTCTTTTAATCTATCAACAAACCATTCTGATTTAAAAGCTGGTATATCCTCCCTTCTACTCGCTGATATTATATATGGTGTCATTTAATTCTTTAATTGTTTTTAATTTTAAAAATCTTATATATGATGGCGTTTCTTGATGCTCATAATATTTCCAAACTTTTTTTAATTGTGTTTCATCTTTAATAAAAGATTCAAAATCATCTGGTGCAATTTCTTGTTCTATTACATCTATATAAAATGTTTTTGGATAAAATGGTATTTTTTTTATTATTTGACTACTTTTAATTCTTTCTCGTTTTGAATTAAATGCAGAGCCAGTAAATGTGTTTCCATTTTGATTTTTCCAAACTATTGCATCACCATAATATGGTTTTCCATCTTTTCCGTTTTTAAAAATTGAATAACAACGATTATTTTGATATGATTCATTGGAGGGTGGCGGCATAGTTATTGATAAATCGTCAGTATTCCATTCATCATCAGAGCACATTATTGGCGCTAATGGCTCAAAATTTGCTAATTTTTTAAACATATTTATTGCATATGGTGCTGAAGAACCAGAATGTCCTTGCTTAGAAAATACTTCTAAAAGTTCTAATACATTTTCTTGAATCCATTTATCTGGATCATCATCACATTCAGCAATAGGTTTATAACCTAATTTTAAAAATTCTCTTTTTGCGTATTCTATTAAATTACTCATATTAAAATATAATTCTTTTTAAAATATAATTCTTTTTTTAATTATTATATCAAAATCATTATGATTATTGAAATTCCATTTTATATTTTTAACTTTTTCTTGTTTTATTATTAAAATGCTACCTAATTTATTATTTATAAGTTTAGTTGCTATACAATATCCAAAATATCTTAAAATAGGATTAAATAATACTTTTAATAATGATCTATGATTTACAATTTTTTTATCTTTATATAAAATACCTAATTTTAATTTATTCATTTATTTTTGATAATTTTTCTAATTTTTTAAGTCTGCTATATTTTATACATTCAAATTTTTCAAATAATTCATTTTCTGAAAGCCAGAACATCAATGCTCCGTTACCTTTTATTTTCTCTATTAGTTTAATTTGCCATGCATGAGTGCCACTTTTTTCATACCAAACAGGTAAATATTTTGGAATTTTATATTTATGACCTTTATAAAAATAAAATGTCATACCAGTTCCAGGTATAATAAAATCTTCTTTTACTATTATTATATCATTCTTATTTAATTTAGGATTGCTCATATATAATTTGACATTTGTATTTTGTTTATTTTTAACATTCTTTTTATTTTTAACAAATCTTTTTCATTTATATAATTTGAAAATGAATATTCATCAATATTATCAATAGAAAAAAATAAAAAATATTTATCATTAAATTTTACTACAATATCATATAATGAGTTTAGATAAAATCTAGCAAAAAAACTATTTATTTTTTTAATTTTAAATTTGTCACTTAAATATAATGTAGGATCTATTTCTTGATTTTTATTTTTTACTTTGTAATCAAATGTCAATTTATCTAATTCTTCTATTATCCAATTTCCTTTTTGTTTTTCAATTTTTATTTTAGATACTTCTTTTTTATTTCTTAAAAAAATAGCATTGTCATTATCATCAAAATAAATAAAAATATCTTTAACTTTTGAATAACCAATATAACATTTTTTAGTAAAAATAGATAAATTAATTTTTTCAGTAAAGTATTTTTTTGGTATTCCTGTTTTTTCTTCAAATTTACTTGATTTTTCAATATATTCTTTAATAAACATTTTGAATTTTTCTAAATCAAATAAATTTTCATATTTTTTATAAATTTGAAATAAAAATTGTGGATCAAAATCTCCACAATCAAGTAAAGTTGTTAATTCACTCATTTTTCAATCTTTCTTCTAACATTTTTATACAATTTTCATTAATATCAAAAACAATGTAATTTCTATTCAGTTCTTTAGCAGCAATGGCAGTTGTACCTGATCCAGAAAAATAATCAACTATTAAATCATTTTCATCTGTAGATGCTAAAATACATCTTTTTACTAAATCTTTTGGTTTTTGAGTATTATGCTTTGTTAAAGTATTATTTGGTGTCTTTTTTGTTTTCGCATATGATTTAACTTCATGCATTGACCAAAATGGTACTGTTAAATCAATCCAAAGATTAGATGGATGTGTTAGTCTAATTTTTTCACCATCTCTCTCAAACCAATCCTTAGGCTCACCATTTTCATCTCTATAAGGTGCGATTACTTTTTTTTCTGTTTTGATTCTATCTACATAAAACTTATATTGTTTTTCATTTTTAACTGCGAACCAAACATCTTCGTGCATTGATTTAAAATTTCTATTTGCGCCTCTACCTTTATCTCTTTTCCAAGTGATTCTATTTATTATTGTAAAACCACAATTTTCTAATATTTCCTGAATTTTACCTGAATGTTGCCAAACCGTGCAAACATAAATAGAGCCTGTATTTTTTAATTGCTTATAAGATAATGATAACCAATCTTTTGTCCAATTATAATAATCTTCTTTATTATTCCATTGCTTATCCCAGTCATATCTATCACCTTTTTCTAAATCAAGATTTTTTGATCTATTACCAGAAATAAAATATGGCGGATCACAAAAGAAAAAATCAACAGAATTTTCTTTTATATAAATATTTGATTCATTATAATTTAGATTGTAGTGCATTTAATTTTTCTAATTTTTGTTTTCTAAATTTGTGTTTAGCACTGTTTAAGTACTCACATACTTCATGTAATTCAAATTGTCTCAAATATTTAATATATTTAGTTATTTTTTCAAATTTTAATTCTTTATTTTTTAAATCTTGATCTATTAAGGTGATAAAATTATCTGTTGCCCATTCTAGAGACGTTCTATTATCTGGAGTTTTATCAGTCACCTTATTTTTATTTTTAATTAGTATCATATATGCTTTTTTAAAATTGTCATTTTCAAATAACTCTATAAATTGCTCAGTTGTCATAATTTAATTTATTAAGTTTTTCTTTTCTAATTTCTTTTATTGGCGCATAATTAAATGATACACTATTAAATTTGCCATTAATTCCATTTAATTCAATTTTTGTGTGCCAACTATGAACTTCAACATTTGATATTTCATATATAGTTTCAGTGTTTAATATTCCATTCGGATCACTATTTGAACCCCAGCACACCTGATCTATTGTTGATCCTATAAATTTTATTCTATCTCCAATTTCAAATTCCATACTATTATCCTTGCTGATTTTCATTTAATTTATTTAATTTTTCTTTTCGTTCTGTTCTTAGTCTTTCAGATTTTACTAATGAAATACTTGTCCAATAAAATTTTTCTTTTCCATCCCACATTAAGCATTGTCCAGACTTTACTATTTCTCCAAAATTTGTTTCCATAATTTTTATATGAATTTGTTTCTATAAAGTTTTAATGATTTTTTTATTGATATTTTTTATTTATATTTGGTATTAAATATGAAATTATGCAGTATAAAAAAATTAAATAATGATTACACACCAAACACCTGATAGAAATCTTCTTTATATTGGTAAATCAAATAAAAGATTTACTCACAATAAAATATATAATTATTGGAGTTTATCTGAGTCTAAAGATAGATTTCATATATCAGTTTTTTACAATGATAAGCAATTAATGACTTTCAGATATTTTGATTATTTTAATAAAAAATTTAAATTTATTACAGAGAATGAATATAATCAATTAATTATAAAATCAAATAGAAAATTAAAACTTAAAAAAATATGTCGGTTCAAAAACAATTTATAATGACTTGGGTTTTAATATTTAGTGTTATACTTGTATTTTTTGTTATTAAGTATATAGTTGAAAAGCTAATAAAATTAGGAAGAAAAAATATAATTGTTGTGGAAAAAAATAATTTGTCATTTTTTGAGGAATATGATTATTCTTATAATTATTTTTCTGAAAAAAGAATGCGACCTCAATATTTACATAAAATTCTTGATAGTTTTAAAACTAAGACAAATGTAGATGGTCTGGTTACTATTGAATCTAAATTTAATAATATTCATTATGCTATTTTTGATTTAGATTCTGGTGATAATTTAGTTTTATTTAGACATTTATATCAAGATACACCTTATGCATTATTTTCTAGTAGTGCAGATCATTATTGGGGTATAATAGATTTACCATTTAATAATATTAAAGATATTTTTTATGATACGAATTGGAAAGTATGTAATGATCAAAATTATGTGTCTTTTTCTAGAAGATCAGAACTTCTATTATTGAGAGGAGTATATGAAACTGAAGACAGAAAACCGAAATTACATTCAACTAAAGGAATTTTTTCAAAAAATTTTCAACTTTTTATAGATAAATTGTGTATATATTATAACAACGAGGGATTAGAATTTTCAGTATTAAGATTCAAAGATCCAAAAATGTTGATTAAATTTAATAGAAGAAGAAAATTGCAACAATTAAAAGATATAGAAAAATGAAAATATCAGAATTTAAAAATTCAATTGATTGGAAAATGTTTGGAAAAATTATGTCTATAATTTCTTTTATTATATTATTTTCAATATTACAACCAAATAGTATTTTAAATTTGGCACAAGGAATTTCGTTTATATTAATAATATCTGTATCACTTTTGAGTAGAGTATATATTGAATTAAAATTAAGAGAAACCTCAAAAATTCTCACTATTAAAGAATTAAGAATTAAAAAATTAAAAAAATTAAATAGATGGAAATTCCTAAAAAATTAGAAGAGTGCTATTTAGTATTAGAAAACATTGAAGACCTTACTACTTGGTTAAACAACTCAGAAAATTCAGCAACTGCCAATGCTCATCATTCAATAGGACAATGGATTAGAAATAATTGGGGGTTATGGAAAGAAGAAGGTGAATTGTATAAATGGTTTAAGGAAAATGAAATAAATCATCCTGATGATATGAGTAGTATAATATTAACTTCATTTTATCGTTATAAGAAAAACCAAGATATTAGATTAGTGGAGCAATTTGAAAATATAATTGATTTTTATTTAAATGATAAAGAAAAATTATTGAGAAAAAGAAAGAAAAAATTAAATAAAATAGAAGATGTTAAATAAGATAAATCTAGATTTTGAGTCGTTATATCAAACTGTTATAAGAGATTTTACAAAAGATCAAAAATTTATGGCAGAATTAAAAAGAATAGAGACTGGATGTCCAAGTGGACCACAAGGAATGCCTGGTATTCCTGGTATGACTAAAGCTGAAATTAGAGCATTAGAAATAAAAAGACTTAAAGAAGAACGAATAAAAAAACTTGAAAAAATAAATAAATTAAATGAAAAAAACGATTAATTATTGTGGCAACTGTCCATTCTCATATTCAGATTATGATGATTTTGCAATAGGCTATTCAACTGCTGACATTTGTACTTTATCAAGATTTTTAAAATTAAAAGATGATTGTATTTTAGTTAGTAATGGTGACGAAGAATTAAAAACACCTAATTGGTGCCCTCTTAAAACTGAAGAATTTACATTTGGTTATAAAGAATTTTCTACTAAAAGACAGCAAGAAATAGAATCTACTAAAGAAGAATTAGAGATTTTACAAAATTGTGTTGAAAAATATGAAGATTATGATAATCCAATTGCAATAGAAATGAGTAACAATATACAAAATTTATATAACAGATTAGGTGAACTTCAAAGTAATGAAAATGAAGAAGATTCTGAAAATTATTTTCAAACTGAATTAAATGAAAATATAAATGAAATAAAAGATCAATTATTTAAATTGGAAAATGCTGGAAATAAATTACAAGATTTTTTTAATAATTTGGATAAATGATAACTTATACAATAGAGCAGCAAATTGTGTTGGAATTGATAGAATATTATTATTAGATAAAAGAAAAGAATTACTATATTCTGCGGCTATTGCTTTATTCAATCAAATATGGAATTGTAAATTTGAAATTATAAATAGTACATATCACAGTTTTAAATTTAAAAAAATAGAGTCGTTATTTATTAGAAATTTTACTTATAATCTATTTGAGCTTATTGATAATCAACTTTACTATTTTGACACTGAATATGAACGTAAAGTATTTTTAAGAAAATATAAATTAAAACAATTAGAAAATATAAATTAATGAAAAAATTAAGTTATAAAGATTTCAAAATTGGTCAAAAAGTTACTTGTGCTAAAACTTGTCATGATGGTAATAATGATGATTTTTATGAACAGCATTTGACTGTTGGTAAACAATATAAAATTGAGGATCTTGATTTTCATTTTCCAGAAAAAATGTGTATTCGTAGTGATAATAATAAAGTTAGTATGTTTATGCCTATTGAGTTTTTTGATAATATTAAATATATTCGGAAATTGAAATTAGAAAAAATTAAAAATGCTCAAAAGTGATAGATATATAATAACACCATTTTTAAATAATTCTTTTGATTCTTCTATGAAAGAATTAATCAAATTTGTTGTTTCTGAATATAAATTAATATATGAATTATTTGATTTTGGTAATATTACATATAGTCTCTGTTGTATAGATAAAACTACAGTTGGCTCAAATTTTTCAAACATGAAAACACCTGATATAATTTATATTAGTGTTAATTTTATGAACGAAGGAAGTTGGACTAATTCAGGAGGGTTAATATATTGCACAATAATATTAAATTTTCGCACCAAAATTGAAGTACGATGGGATACTTCACCTCGTGGGTATAATTATGAATATTTTAATATTACAAAACTTAGAAGATTAAAACTTGAAAAATTGAATGAAATAAATGAAATATAAAATATATTGTATTAAAAATCGTGATAAACGTGATAAACCATGGAAATTTAAAAAAGGTAAGTTTTATACATCACATTACGATCCATATATTGAGCCTGATTTGAGGACATATAATATTTATCATGATGATTGTGGTTATGCAGTAATGCATATGCCTCATGAAACATATATAAAATATTTTTTAAATATTAAAGAATTAAGAAAATTAAAATTAAATAAATTAAATGAAAGTTCTTTGTAAAAAAACATATGATCTTGATGGCGTGATAATTTTTATAAAAAATAATTGGTATCATATATTATCTAAATATGACACATATGATAAAAATAGTATAGTTGCCAGTGTTTTTGTTGAATCTAAGAAAAAATATGGCACTAGATTTTATAAATCTAATTATAAAAATAATTATAATTATGAAAATTTATCATTTGAAGAATATTTTTATTCAGCGCAAGAATTAAGATATAAAAAATTAAAAAAATTAAAAAAATTAAAATTAAATGAACAAAATAACTAATTGGATAAGATATTTAATAGGTATATTAATAGGCATGATAGGTGAATATTTATATAGGTCTGAATTTTATACATCGGCATTTACAGTTTTAATTTGTCTTGTATGGCTTATGTTAATTGATATCACAGACAATATTGGTAATAAAAAATAAACAAAACTGACAAAATGACATATAAAATATCGTGAAAATAAACGATAAAGTGTATTTATTGTGTTTTAAGACGATAAATAAAAATGGCACAAAAATTGAAATAAAATAAAATAAAATAAAAAAGTAAAATTATGGGAAAAATTATTGGAATAGACTTAGGATCGTATAATTCCGCTGTTTCTATTGTAGAGGGTGGACAGACTGTTATTATACCAAATTCAGAAGGATCGTTAACTACGCCTTCTATTGTTTCATTTGATAAAAAAACAGGTGAAATTAAAGTTGGAGAAAGTGCTAAACGCCAAGCAGCATTAAATCCAAAAAATACAATTTTTAATATTAAAAGATTAATGGGTCGTACATATGATGAAGTTAAACATCTTAAGCGTCCTTATGAAATTGTTAACAATAATGGTAAAGCTGCAGTTAAAGTAAATGACAGAATTTATTCGCCAGAAGAAATATCAGCTATGATTCTTCAAAAAATGAAAAAATCAGCTGAAGAATATTTAGGCCAAACTGTTGAAAAGGCAATTATTACAACTCCGGCTTATTTTAATAGTGATGAGAGAAAATCCACTCAAATTGCAGGAGAAATTGCTGGTTTTAAAGTTGAAAGAATTATTTCTGAGCCAACAGCTGCAGCATTAAATATTAAAGATAAAAAAGGTAAATTATATATGGTTGTTGATTCTGGAGGTTGTACATCAGATTTTTCAGTAATTGATATAGAGGATGGATTATTCGAAGTAATATCAACAGATGGAAATTTAGATTTAGGTGGTAATTTAATAGATGATGCATTAGTAAATTATATTGCAGATGATTTTTTAAAGGATACTGGCACAGATTTGAGAAAAGATCCAATGGCACATCAAAGATTAATCGAAGCATCTGAAAAAGCTAAAATAGAATTATCAACTACTACACAAACAGAAATAAATTTACCTTATATTACAGTTGTAGATAATATTCCAAAACATTTGGTAAAAACTATAAATCAAGCAAAATTTAATCAATTGATTCAATTTTATATTGATGATACTATAAAATTAATAAAATCATCTATGAAAAAAGGTGATAAAAAAGTTACAGATATAGATAATATCGTTTTGGTTGGTGGTAGTACACGCATACCATATTTGGTAGAAAATATTGAAAAATATTTTGGTAAAAAATGTGATAAAAGTTTGAATCCAGATACTAGTATCGCATCTGGTGCTGCAATACAAGGGTCAGTAATTACAGGTGAAAATTCTGATATTTTATTATTAGATGTTTGTGCATTAAATTTTTATATTGAAACTATGGGCGGAATTGCAACAAAAATGATAGAATCTAATACCACAATACCGACCAGCAAAACACAAATATTTAGTACTGCTGTAGATTCACAACCAAGTGTTCAAATTAATGTGGCTACAGGTGAAAGAGAATTATTTAAAAATAATAAATTTTTAGGTACATTTAGTCTTGATGTTATGCCTGCGAGACGTGGTGTTCCACAAATTGAAGTAGAATTTAATATATCAGCAGATTCTATCTTAACTGTAAAGGCAACAGATAAAGGAACAGGAAAAGCAAATAATATTAGAATTGAAGGAAGTTCAGCATTAACTAAAGATGAAATTGAAAGAATGAAAATGGAAGCAAAAGAAAACGCCGAATCAGATAGAATAGAAAAAGAAAAGATTGATAAATTAAATCAAGCAGATTCTTTAATTTTCCAAACAGAAAAACAAATTGAAGAATTTGGTGATAAATTAACTGATACCGATAAATCTGAATTAAATTCTGCTGTTGAAAAACTAAAAGAATCTCATAAAACACAAAACTTAATAGATATACAAAAGTATTCAAAAAATTTAAATGAGGTTTGGAATAAAATTTCCGCTAAGTTATATGAGAATAAAGAACCAAAAAATGAAACTCACGAAGCTAAGACTGATGATAAGTATGGTGAAGCTACAGATGTGGATTTTGAGGAAGTTAAATGAAAAAAAGCCAGAAATTAATTCTGGCTTTTTTTATTGTGTGATTTTCAAATAATTCATTTAGTATATTTAATCTAAATGCTGCTTTGTATGCGCATTTATTATTTTTAAAAAAATCACTTTTATTTATATATTTATCAGATTCTTTTTTAATATTTTCTTTTATCCAATATCCTTTTTTAACCTGTGTGACGGAATACCCTTCATTTGAATGATAAGATAATTTGTCCAGTTTTTTAATTAATAAACTGGACAAATATATATATTTGCAGAAAATATATTTCAATGAAAGTAACTGAATACATCGAATTTAAGATTGATAGACTTCCAAAGGGGTATGTATTCACCTATGATGATTTTATTACAGAGGTAAGCAAGAAGGAAGCAGTTATTAAAGCATTAAACCGCATGGTAGCCGGATAACGGATTATTACCGGGATTTCGACAGGCACAAGGGCACGCAGTTTGTCTTTTCCGACCTCGGAACGTACCATCCCGGTCATTGGAATGTGTACAGCGAAATAAAACGTAAGTTGGTTGAAGACCACGGTATTCCGGCACACGAGGTGCGTTTTATACAGGAAGCCAAAACTGAAAACGCCCGTAAAACGATGATTGCCGGGATGAATGATGGGAAAATACGTGTACTTTTTGGTAGTACCGAAATGCTTGGAACCGGCATTAATGCCCAGAAACGGTGTGTTGCTATTCATCACCTCGATTGCCCATGGCGACCGTCCGACCTGGAACAGCGTGATGGTCGCGGTATCCGGAAAGGTAACGAGGTTGCCAAACTCTATGCAAACAACAAAGTCTATGTTATCCTGTATGCGGTCGAAAAATCGCTCGATGCCTACAAATTTGGGTTACTGCATAACAAGCAACTCTTTATCCGGCAACTCAAAACCAATTCGCTTGGTTGTCGCCACATTAATAAAACCAACTAAAAGGAAAAGAATTCTTAAAGATGCAACAGAGGCTAATGGTATAAATATGAGTATGCTAAAAAATTCACCAACATTTATCGAAATATTGGATAATTTTAATAAAATTATGAATTTTTTATGAAATTAATAAGTCAAACAATTATACAAGATAATATTGATATCAAATCTATTAAGTTGGAATCAGTAGGAATTATGAGACTTTATTCAACATATAAGGGAAAATATTCAGAATATTTTAAAAGATATGAATATCAAAAACTTCCAGGTGATAAAAAATCGTCTATAGAAAAATGTAAATCAATATTGGATATATTAAATAAAATATCAAGAAATCAAACCTCTTAATTGAGGTTTTTTTTATTTTAAACAAATTGTATTCGAATTAATATATAAAATATGTCGTCACACTGGAATTATAGAATATTAGCAAAAAGAACTCCTGGTGAAATTCAATATGGTTTATATGAAGTTCATTATGAGAAGGATATTCCTATTGCTTGTACTGAAAATAATATTGCACCTGTAACATTTAGTAGTGATATTGAAGATCCAATTGAATCTTTAATATGGAAGATAGATGCTATGAAATTAGCTTGCTCAAAAAAAATATTAGATTATGATAAATTTCCACAAGAATATTTACCATATTATAGGAAAAAGAAATTATTAGCTATTGAAGAACTTATTAAATAAAATTTTTGGTATTTCACAAAGAGCAATAGGTAACGTTGATGATAAAGGAAATGTGGGCATTACAGAAATTATATCTTATGATATAGTTGCAAATCCACATTTTTCTAATGCTAGAATAGATTTTTCTGAAATAAATGAATTAAATAAGCAAATTCAAACAGAAATAAAAAGGCAAGAGTTACTAAAAACTCGTAAAGAAAAAATTCAAAAATTAAATAATATTTAGTTTTTTATTTAATTTTATTTTTATATCTTTGTGAAAATGGTATATTATGGCAAAAAGTAAGGTGTTGGAACGGTTATTGAAAGAATTGACTCCAGAAAAATTGGAGAAAATGAAGCAAAAACGTCTTGAAGAAAAAAATAAATTGACAACCGAATACCAATTTGGATATTATGTTGGTGAAAATATTGTTAATCGCTATCTTCCTACATTGAGTGTTGAATCAGGAACAAGAACTCAAATTGAAGTTTCTGAAGAAGATTCAAATGAATATAATAGGATTGAAAAGGAATGGTCCAATAAGTATCAAAACAACAAATCTTCTGATGTTGAGTGGAATGATTATCAGAAATATAGAGAAAATTTAAATAAAAAATATCTTCCAAATCCTTTAATTTGTCATATAAGTCCATTAAATATAGAAGAATTTAAAAAAGGTCTAATTTGGTCATTGTATGATTCAGACCATTGCAGCTATAATCTTGATCCAGATAAAATTAAGATTTATGATGATGAAAATCTTTACTTTACAATTATTGAATTTGAATTAAATTAAAATTTAAAATATGGAATTACTTAAAAAAGGAGACAAAATGTACCTTAGAGGTTCAATGTCAATTAGTCATGGCTCAGACGATGTTGCAGGTGGCTTAGCAACTATTAAGAAAATTAAAATTGATGAAAGATTAGGCGCTGATCATTTCAATGGAATATTTGTAGAATTTGAAGAAGTTCCTGGGCACTCTTATAATTATAAGAGTTTAATGTCAGAACAAGATAAACTTGCAGAACAATATGAGGGTAAAGTTGCTCATCCAGATCCTGATATTGACACACCTTGGATTGAAGAAGGTGATTGGGTTGGCGGTATTGGTGGCATTTCTGGCGGCGGAATTTATCATGGCCCAGATATTTGGTAATGAAAAATCATAAATGGAAATATGATCCTAATATTGGGGAGACAGTCTGTATAAATTGTGGAATTGCTAAAATGAAAAATAAATGGACTGGTGAGGTTATTTATGTTGATTTTACAAAAGATTCATATTTTCAATGTAGAATCAAGACGGAAAGACCTGAATGTATAAAAATTGACAAATGAAATGTAATGTAGAAAAAATAAATGCATTTTTTAATGATGATAAATTTGATAAAGAAATTAAAGATTTCGTAATTAATTTATTCATTCATTTTTTTAAAGAAGAATCGCGATACTCTTTAGAGCCAATTCAAATAAAATTTTTATTTTTAAGTTTAAATTTTTTTAAAGAGGAAAAAGATGATTTTGATAACTATTATGAAGACGGATTTTATGTTATTGATTTCTATACATTATCATTATTAAATATAGTATTTAAAAAAGAAATAATAAAATTATTTGAAAGTCATTTAAAAAATGGTGATACAAATGATTTTTTTGAAGATTTTATGATAAATGATTTAAAAATTTTAGTTCCTTATGATAAATGGGAAAAAACTAATAGAAAAAATAAATTAAATAATATAAATAAATTATGAGTACAAGTTATGATTCAGGTGTAATATTAGGTGTTAAATTATTTGAAATTGGTGTTGAAATTGAAAACATTTCAATACCGTATGTCGTTCATAATAGAAAAGGTATACCAACAGGTATTATTGATCATGATAAATCAGTAAAAATTACATTTCAAGGAAAAGAATCTATTGAAAAAAAGGTATATTCTGAAGTTATTGAAGAACTTATAAATGTTAAAAAGCCATTAATTTTTCAAAATATTAGCTATGATGAATGTGATATTGACAATATTATTATTGGTATTAATATTGTAAATCGTGAATACGACGATTGGAATATTGTAAAAGAAATTAGCATTGATGATAAAGTTGATTTTGTTAAAGCAGAATTAAAAAATCAGTTTGGAGTTGATGTTGAGCCAAAATTATATTATTATTTTCAAGTTAGTTAAATTACAAATAATTAAAAACCATGACATTTATAGGTAAAAGATATTTTAAAAGTAGAGTAAAATTTTTTGGCATATTGAGCTATATATCACTTATTTTAAGTTTTATATTTTTAATATTTGCACTTAATGAATCCTTAACTGAAAGTAAAATTACTACGAATCTACACATATTTTTATTTGCATTTTTAATATGTCTTGCATTATATGGAATTTGTGCAGTAAAATCATTACAATTTTTGAAACCAAGATTAGATTATTTATCAAAAATTAAAGAGAATAGAATAAAATTGCATAAAAATGAGTTACGATAGTTATTTTTCTGATAAGTACGATAGTTTTTGTGAGTGTGTAATTGATGGTGTTAGACAACCATATGATGCTTGTAGTTCTGGGTTATTAACAGATGCAATATCTTATTATAAAAATTTTGACTATATAGGTTCAAACGACGGAATTATTTATATTAATGGTGTTCTAAATGATTTTAAGACAAAGCATTATTTTTTTATTTATAAGTCTTTAAAAAAAATAAGATTAAAAAAATTAGAAAAAATAAAAAAATTATCAAATGATATTTTATAAATGGAATGATGTATATAATTATAAGGATAAGATGTTTATCCTTGTAGATGATAAATTTGAATTTACAGACAACTGCCTACGTTCTTTTTCTGGATTTGATATTTATAATAAATGTGATTATGTTGACAATTCTCATAATAATTTATTATTGTATTTTGCATATAAAAGAGAAGAAGATATTAATAAATGGAACTCGCAAGAGATTTTTAAAAAAGTTTTACCTATTAAACAACATTTTGATACATTTATTTTTATGAGAAACAAATTATATAATTTCCCAGTAATTTATGATGAAATGGGCAATAGGGCTGATGATATATGGTATGAACCATTGTTATTTGTCAAAGAAATAGATTATAAACAAGCTATTAGGGCTTTAAAATTAAAAGCAATAAAAAAACAATGATAACAAGAGTAGCCCCTTCACCAACCGGATATATGCACATAGGAAATCTAAGAACTGCACTATTAAATTATTTAATGGCGCGGGCAAATAATGGTATTTTTATTTTAAGAATTGATGACACCGATCAAGATAGAAACCAACCACAATATATTGATTACATTTATGATCAGATGAAATATTTTGGATTAGATTATGACATTACATTTAAGCAATCTGATAAATTAGACAGATATAAATATATTGCTCAAAAAATTGGCACATTGACTGATAATGGATATGAATTGAATATGAATGGTTATAATATGATTATTCTTAGAAATAATGGCTTTCCAACTTATAATTTTTCTTCTATATTAGATGATTATGATAGTAGTGTGACACATATTATTAGGGGTGTGGATCATATTGCAAATTTAGATAAGCAAAAATTTATTTGGGATAAAATTTGTCAGGTTGATAATAATAAAACATTTCCGGATGTTATACATGCTGGATTATTATTTGATAAAGGCAAAAAATTCTCTAAAAGAGATGGTACAACAGCAGATTTTGACATTTTTGATAAAGATGCAATTTTAAATTGGCTTGTTAAATTTGGTTGGTCCCATTCAGATCCTAATTTTGATAGAGATTATCCAATTTTGAGTATGCAACAAATGATTGCGGTTTTTAATGATGGTAATATTTCAAATAGAAATTGTAACGTAGATAGAAATAAATTAAATTTTTTAGATAAAAAATTTAAATGGCTGAAAAAACAAAGTTGAAATTAAATTGTCATTCATTTTTATACATTAAAAAGAGTTGAGATGAGATAAATTTAAAAAAGTTCAAAATTCTGAAAATTAGTGATATATTAAATTTGTTAGTCATTGGTATTTTCATATTGTTCATTATAATAAGGTTTTATAATTTGAAAGAAGAACGAAAAATAAATTGAAAATAAATTGAAAAAAATAAAACAATTATTATAAAATATAATACATTTTTAAAAATAAAAATAAAACCATATGAAAGAATTTTTTAACAGATTTAAAATTTATGATTATAATAGGGATGTTGTGCCAAAATCAGTAATTAAAATTAAAAATAGCATTATAACTAATGGCTATTTACCAGAAGAAAGAATATTGGTAACACCAATAACAAACGAAGTTAGCCCAGGATTTCACATTATATTGGATGGACAGCATAGATATACTGCTTGTGTAGAACTTAATGTTGCATTCACATATACTATAGTAAACGAAGCAACCACAAAAGAAGAAATTGAAAAAAGAATTAAGATTTATAATGTTGATAGATTAAATCTAAAATCTCAAGATTATGTGAAATTAAATAAAGAAAATTCAAATTATAAAATATTAGACAAATTAGTAATTGAAACTAATTTTAGTATAAGTAGCATATTACGGATGACAGACAGAAATAATGTTGGTGCCATTACAGCCACTTTTAAAAACGGTGAATTCGAAATATCGAATGAACAATATGATGAGGTACTGAAAGTCTACAAATTGAATAAGATTATAAATAACAATAACAATATAAAAAAATCAAATGATGTTTTTTCTGTTCCTTTATCAAGGGTAATTAGTGATTCAAATGTACAAATAAATATATTAGAATCAAAATTAGAAAAATTTTCAAGATTATTAAATAAAGGAACAATGATACAAAATATAATAGGATTGTATAATATATATAATCACGCTTCAAGAGAAAGAGATAGAATTTTGATTCCAGAAAAATATACAAAAAAAATAAAATGATATATAAGCATAAATCTCTGATAATACTTGAAAGAAGTGAAAAATATCAGAAAATTAAAGCAAAAAGAAATATAACAAAAATTGCAACTCCAGAGATAATTGTAGAACCAATTGTAGAACCAATTGTAGAACCAATTAAAACAATTGAGTCAATTGCTTCGGACAAAAAGATTATAACTGAAACTAAAGTTTGTAAAAGATGTAATGAACCAAGATCATTAGATGATTATTATATTCACAAAAATGGTCACAAAAATGGTTATTTAAGAAATGTGTGTAAAGTATGTTGCCGTAAAGAAAGTAAATTGAGAAGAAATAATTTTTTTTTATGAAAATTTGTATTTATATTTAGTAAAATTTAATTTAAAAATTATGAACATAGTAGAAAAAATTCACAATGAGATTGATACTGCACAAGATCGTCTCTACAACGAAGCGATTTCGTTTATTAACAATACGGAAATATTTAAAGAGAAAATTGCAAGGGCGCAAAGATTAAAAAATATTGGATTTACCAATACTGAAACTGTTATTCAAACAGAAAAAGAAAAACAAATTAGTGACGATGCTAAAAAGAAGGCTGATCTTATTGTTTATTATAGAACAGCATATCCTTTTTTGAAATTTTTAACTTTGAATGAAATGGATAAAATTTGTGAAAAGTATGATTTAGTTTATGCTCCAGTTCAAAATTATAAGAAAGATGTTCCTGAAAAAAATTTAATGGATATAGAAAATGCCCAAGTTCTGAATAGAAAAGACCTTAGACCTGTAACATATTCGTATGATATTACAGGTCATTTTTCATATGTTCCAGATGCTGTAATAAAATTTATCAGAAATTTAGTTACTGAAAAAGAACTAAGTTCAGAAAAAGAATTTAGAGATTTGTGCCCAATAAAATATAGTGATCCATGGCTATGGACTGTTGGTGGATTTACCAAAAAAAGAACATATTATGATGGACTTTTCATCGCTGCACCTAAATCACATTTTGATTTAGATAATTTAACAGAAAAGAAGAAAGGATTTTTTAGAACAGAAATATTTAAACAAGAGCCGAAAGATCCAATTGTATTTAGACACGTTGCTGGTGGAGTTCAAGTACTTACTAAATGGGGCGAGGAGGCAAATGATCCAATGCTAATCAATCCTATTAATAATTAATTAATGTTGAAAGTTGGTGATATATTAATTTGTCATACTGTAGTGGTTGTATCCAGGACTTATATAAATTCTGAAAAAATAAGAACTACAGTTAATAAATTGTATAAGATTATTGAAATAAATAATGAAGGATTTTCTTTAATAAATGATCTATACGATTGTCATTTTTTTTCTTTTGATCGTTATAATGAATGGTTTTATTCTTTAAAAGATATGAGACGTAATAAACTTAAAAAAATAAAAGCAGCAATTTAAGCTGCTTTTATTTGTTAATCTAAAGTTGTTTGTTTGTCTAATTCGTATAATTTATATTTTTCAATATAATACAAAACTTTGGTTTTCCAGTTTTTTGATTCTGAATATCTACCTCCTTGAATTTTTGTTAACCATATTTTATAATCCATTATGTTATTTTTTATTAAAACATCATAATATTTTTTTCTTGATATGATTTTACAAAAATCTTTAAAAGATGCCGAATCGCTTTCATACCCTCTATAAGATTTTCCTTTTTTAACGCCAAAATAATTATGTTTATTTTGACTTAATTTACTGGTTCCATTTCCACTTTCAAGCATCGATATTCCTAGTATTACACTTACTGGAATATTGTGATTTTTCATTAATTCTTGTGCTATAGGATTGAATTTATCAATATAAGATATTTGATTTTGTGATTCAATTTTTAGAAAAGACAAGAAAACCATTACTATTACTAGTATAATTTTAATTTTCATATTTTTTATTGTTTTTTGATGATAAAAACGAGCTACTGTGATGTTGTTAGTGCTTTTTGTTGTTTTTAATCATTTTAATTATAGTAAAACTATAATTTTATTTTTCTATCATAATATTTTTCATATTCTCTATATATAAAAATATATGGTTTTTGTTTTTTTATTTAAAAATATTTGATTATCTTTGTGATTAATCTTAAATAAAATATATGTGGCACATAATTTATCCAGGCGGCAAAAAATCTGAAATAACCGTTATTGAAATAACCGATAATTCAGAATATGAACTTAGTGACTATGCAATTGCATCAAGATTTGGTTTTGATAATGAAGATGACGCGGTAATTTATGCTAAACAATTAGCAATTACTAATAATAAATTCTATATTGGATCAGAATTTGATGGTAATTATTATTTAGATTAAATTGAAAAATATGAAATTAAAAAACATGAAATTAATTAAAGCTATTAGATTACATAGAAAGCTTAGAATCAATCAAGAAATATATTGTAATAGAGTTGTAAAAAATTCACAAGATATTTATTTTGTTGATCATGAACTTAGAGATTATGATACAAATTTATCTGATTGTAATGACTTAAGCTCACATAATAGAGCAGTGAAAAAAGTTGAAAGTAAGCTACCTTGGCTATATTTTTTTATTAGTGATTTATTTGGTGGTGCATCAAGTATTAAAAAACAAGCAGAAAATAACAATTTAAAAAAGTAAAATTATGATCGAAAAAAGTATTTGTTTGCCAGGTAATGTTTTTGTTGTAAATAACAAAGTGTCAGTAGAAAATGATAATAGATTGTATGAAGAAGATAAACTTAAAAGTAAAAATGGATTGTATTCTTTTGTTGCTGGTGTTAATTGGAAATTTTTTGAGATTCCAGTTGGCTCAAAAATTGAGATTGTAAAAATGATAAATGGTGAAGTGTATTTTAAATTTGAAGATGTAATTTATACTGCTTGGTGGAATGCATTTCGAGTTAAAACAGATAAAATTGAAGGTCAGGAAATTAAAGAACATACTAAAGAGGTTGTACGTTATAAAATCTATAAAGATGGTAAACCATATAAACCAAAATATTTTAACGACCTTGGTAAAATTAAAGCGTCATTATTGATTGCTATTGGTTATTACAATAACCAATATGAAATGTTTGAAAAATACAAAGACCGTAATCCAGAATTACAGGACAACCAAATTCCAGAATGGTTTAGTTATGGCAATGATTTTAAAAGAGAAGATTGCGAATCTATAGAGATTATGTCATTTATCGGTAAATCAAGAACTCCAATTAAAACAGATTTTAATGTATTAGAATATTATGATCAATCAATGAGATTGATTAATGTTACCGCCCAATTTGGTAGTGCGGCGAGAGAATTATTTAAAAAATGTATGGAAACAAAAGAATATTCATATATGCTTATTTATTCTCCTGATGAATATCGTGATAAAAATAATGTTGGCAAATATGGATATAATAATTTTGATTTTAGTACATTGAAAGAAAATCAAAAAATTAAAGATGTTATGAAAGCATCTGGTGTTAAAGATTCTAAAAAATGCACAAAATTTGGAAAAACCGCAATTGTATTTAAAACCGTAGATGATCTTAAACAAGTTATGTTAAGACTCGACCCAAAAGAATATTTTATTCTTGATTGTGATGGTGAACAATTAGTTGAAAAAAATACAAGATTTGTTAAATTAATTATGCTACAGAAAGTAGCAGATGAACAAGAATAATCATTTACAAAAAATAAATAACATGAAAATTAAAAATGTAAAAATGATAGACGTAGAAGATTGGGACAATTTAGTTTCAAGTACTTATAATAGAATTTATCAGTTCCAACAACAAGAAGGTTGCAAAGATAGGGGTACATTTAATCTTACTATACCATCTAAATATACTGAGGATGATGAAATGCATGATAAAATACCAGAGATATTTAATGGTGATATTATGGGTGTTAAATTTGATGTCTGGTTAAACCGAGATCCAAAAGAGCCACTGAATCCTTCCAAAGAAGAACTTAAAGAGTGTAATTATTATTGGGGAAAATCGGAAGAGGACGAAAACGAATGGAAGTAAGATAAAAGTCATATTGATATGTTTTGGGAAAGAAATTTTTATCCAGATACTTATACTGTCGCAAATGACCTTTATGACAAAGGTTTAATTGAGGCTGGTGATTATATTATAAATATTGATTGGTAATATTATGCAAACATTTAATAAAAAAATATTATCAATTTTATCTTTACTGAATATATCAGGCATGATATTGATGCATTATTTTTGGGGATCAAATTTAGTTTTAATTCCAATTGTAATGTGTGCAATTGGCGGATTATCTTTTGGAACTCTTATTGGAAAAATTGTGAATAATGAAGATTAAATTTAAATATGTCAAAATAATACTTATCTTTGTAGAATGAAAAATGAAAAATATTGTGTAGCGTTATTAATTTCTGATTATGAAGGCTCAACTGCAATTTGTAAGAAAGAATGTACTGTAGATGAACTTGATGCTCTTAAAAAAGATCATGAAAAAGATTATATTTCATTGATTGGCTGGTTGCCATATGAATTTTATAATGGTGGAGATGTTAGTGTTGATGATAAAAATTTTGTAAATTTTGATTAAAAAAAATAAAAATGAAAAAAGAAGATTTAGCATTTATTTTGAATGGTCGTAAACGTGGCGACGAAATTAGGAAAGAAGAAATTAAAATAGCTAAAGATAGCGGATTAGTTGTTGTTTATGGCTATTCAGATGATAATTTGGAGTTTAACGGTGCTATTGATGATGAAGTGGATTCTTATGATGGCACTAAAGTTTATATCAATCGTAAACTTGAGATTAAGAAAAAACCTAAAGAGGGACGTAAGTTAGTTGAAGCAATTTGGGCTCCAATGGATTTGTATTGTTCTTGGCTAATTAAATCAGATATCCCAAATGTAACTTTCGATATTATTGATAGTGAAGAAAATGAACTATTTTGCCGTGGTATTATATTTAGTATTGAAGATATTTAATTAAAATGGCAAAATTTAAGTTTCAAATTAATGTTGGGTTTCTAATTATAAAGCAATCTAAGATAGAATTGGAACGCTCTAAGGAAAAATTAGAATATTATTATCCAGGTTCTTTAGTTACAATTCGAGAAGAAAAAAACTGGTTTGATAGTACGTTTTTTGTTCAAGGTACTAATTTTCCTGATACTGAAGAATTTGAATTACAGATAAAAAATTGGGAGAAAAAACTTAAATCTTGTGAAAATTGAAAAGAAATAATTCAGAAAAAAATATTATAAATTGCGCAATAAGACCATTTGATTGTTCTTATTCTAATCCTATTTTTACTGATGATCTTCTTATATCCAAGCATTTATGTAATTTGATTGAAACTGATTGTGATCATGCTTATATAGATATAAAAGATGAACGAAAAGCAAAACTAAATAAGATAAATGATATTGATAGAAAATTATAAAAAATCATTAGATGCTATTTATGAATATACTGAATTTAAAGAAATGATATTGATAGAAAATTATAAAAAATCATTAGATGCTATTTATGACCATGTTGGATTTAAAGAAGATTGGGTTGTTTGTCCAATAGATGATTCAACTGAGTATTATTGGTATCTTGATCCTAATATAAAATTTGTAAGATTTGCTGAAACCATTAAAAAATTAATTAGTAAAGAAATTGATGAACTTACTGATATTAATGATATTGATGAAGATTCAGGTGCTTATTATCAGGATTCTATTTATACTCAAAGATTTTATAATAAATGGGTTTATAATGGCTCTGATTTTACTATGATATTTTGTGATCCTCATAGTGATGGTATGACATGGTTTCGATTATTTGATAATTCTAAAAGAATTATGAGTTTAGAACAAACCAGATTGAGAATAGAGAGAAAAAATAAATTAAATAGAATAAAATGAAAGTAAGGGTATTAACAAAAGAAGAAGAAGATTTACTTTATGGTGATAGAAAAATAGAAATTAATTTAACATTTAAATCTGATGATCATTATTATTTACAACGAGAGAATGACGTTCTTCATATAAATGATGGAATAATAAATAATTTGCATGTGGGTCATTTAAATGATGTAAAAAATTTAATACCAATTAAATACACTGAGTTTGAAAATAAAATTAAAGAAACTATCTATGAATTAGATATTGATAAATTTTGGAATAAAATAATTTAAATTTAAAAAATAAATGGATAAATATAGAGTAAAAATTCATAGTTTTGCAACACCTACTATTCAATACGAAATTCAAAAGAAATCAATATTTGGATTTTGGTATAATCCTGATAATGTTGATGCTTACACCACTGGATTTTTTGACACATCAAAAGAAGCTGAATATTGTATAGAATCTAAAATAGTGATAAAATGAGTGAGTCTATTAAAATTTTATATGTTGATAATATAGAGAAATTTGATTATAACTTTTTACCAATTTATAAAAAATGTGATAATGGTAAATATTTTCAATTGTGTATATCTTCATTAGGTGAAGATGTTTTGAAAGAAAATGCTGATCCTACAGATTTAATTTTTGCGATTGAAGGATTTTCAATTTCAACATTTAATGCAATATCTAAAAAAATGAATGTTAAATTTGTTAATGATAAAGAAAAAGAAGTAATAGAAGAAAAGGTAATAATTATTAAAAAATATATTAAATATAATAAATATGAATAAAACAGCGGAAAAGTTAAGTGAAATAGAACTTATTGATGGTTCTATTGCAAAAATTAAAGATACTAAAGATTATAAAGCATTAAAAAGTGATGGCTATAATTTTTTCTTTAATAAGAAAGACGGCTATTTTGTTAGATGGGGAAAATTTTCTGATTATTCAAAAAAATCAGGTGAAATACAAAATTTAGATTTTAAAATGAAATTTTTGCCATTATGGTCTAAAATTTGGAACGAAAAATTCAATTTAAGAGAATTTTTTGCTGATTTAGATACTGATGCAGATTATCATAAAATGATTCCAGATATCGTAGATTTTGAGGTCTCTACCAAGTGTGATTTTGGTTGTAGTTTTTGTTATAAATCTAATAAAAGTAGTGGTGAATATATATCAACAGAAGATTTTACTAATGCTATAGATAAGTTACCAAAATCAATTTGTCAATGTGCATTGGGTATTGGAAATGTTGATCAGCCTAATTTATTAGAATTAATGAATGTCCTTATTGATAGAGGAATTAAGCCAAATATAACAATAAATGGTGATAAGTTAACAACAGAAATATTGAATATGCTAAGTTCTAAATGTGGGGCCATCGCAATTTCACATTATTCTGATAATCTAACATTTAATACTGTTTATGAGTTGGCTACTGTTAGAGGAATGAAACAAATTAATATACATTCTTTTTTATCCGAAAATACATATGAAAAATGTCTTGGTCTTGTTGAAAAAATTGAAACTGATAGTAGATTGAAAGATTTAAATGCTGTAGTTTTTCTTTCTATGAAAAAGAAAGGAAATGCACTAAAAAATAATTATTCTACATTGAGTAAAGAAAAATTTGATTTTTTATCTAACCTATTATTAGAAAAAAAATTAAGATTCGGTTGGGACTCCTGTTCGTGCCAGAACTTCATACGCTCAATTGAACACAGAGAAGATAAAGAAAAAATTATAGAGTGTTGTGATCCATGTGAGGCTTCAATTGCGTCTAGTTACTTCTCATTAGAAGATGGCGGTACATATTATCCATGTAGTTTTTGTGAAGGAGTTGAATATGCGCCTGGTGATTGGAAAAAAGGTATAAGTTTAAAGAATTGTAATGATTTTTTGAAAGATGTTTGGTTCCATAAAAAAACTAGAGAATTTGCAAATAATAACATTGAATGTAGAAAAAAATGTATTTCTTGCCCAGTTTTTGAAATATAAAAAAATACCAACTTTAAAGTTGGTATTTTTTTTTGAATTCTTCTTCTATCAATTCTCTTTTTTTACTATTTATATATCTTTTAGTTATACATAAATTTTCTATTTTTGATATTTCTTCAACTGGTATATTATTTAAAAATCCATACATTACACTATTTTTATGATCTATTGTTGGGTATAATCTATTTTTTTGTGATAAATTATAATTATCTTTAATATACTCATTATCATAATAATCATAACCATCCCAATTAATTAAAAATTCTTTTTTAATTCGTTGTATTGCATTAGTACATGATGCTTTATATCTTGAAAAGTCTAGAATATTATCACTACAAACATTTCTTCCATTTTTTATTAAATTTTCCCTTAATTCAAGTTTAAATATATCAAATTTGAAATAATTATCAACACCAAATTTTTCTAAACAATGTTTTTTATATTTTTCTTTAAATTCTTCTGTTTGAACAAAATGTTCAACACCATATTTTTCTAAACAATCTTTTTTATTTTTTATTTTAAATTGATTAGATTGAAAATAATATTCAAATCCAAAATTTTTAATACAAGTTTTTTTCATTTTTTCTTTTAAAAGATTGTAGAAAAATGAAATTAAATAAATTAATAGATAAATTATAATTTTAATATGAATTTTAATTATGAACATATTTTTATGAATAGATTTAATAGTTTTAATATAGGAGATGAAGTTATAATGAATAAGGATCTTATTATTAAAGGATTTTCTGGAACCCCACCATGGCTTAGTAATGAAATTTTTATAATAAAAAAAATTGTACGTGAAAATAATAATAATCAAGTAGTACAATTGGATAGAGATTTATATTATAATGATGGTGTTATCAGAGTGTGACAACCTACTGATAATCCTTTTTATAGAAGAGAAATATCTTCAGCATGGCTTAAGTTATCAGTAAAATATCAACGAAAACAAAAATTAAATAAAATATTAGAATTAAAAAATAAATAAAAAGATATGAATAGATTTTTTGGAATGATGCCTTCAAGTGAGATTAAAATGAGTAAGATGTATATTGATGATTTAGGTCTTAAAATCACAATAGATGCTGGAGAAAATGGTTGGACTATATTATATGCTGATAGTTCTTCTGAGTATAAAGACGTTGTTGATACGACGTTAAATAATTTTGATAAGGCATTAAAAGTGTTAAAAGGACATTTTAATGTTAGAGAATTAAAAAAATAAAAAAAGATATGGAAAATTTAAAATGGAATGGTGTAGATGAAAAAACAGCAGTAAAATTGTTTAATCTATCAACTAAAGAAACTGCGATTGAAATAGTTAAAACAATTGTTTTACCAACAATTGGATCAGAAGCAGATATTTGTTTTTGGAATGATGTAATATCACATTTAAATAAATTATGATCAAATTAGATGCGACCAAAGATGGCTTAGGTAATATTATAATTACTGAGTATTCATTTGATTTTTTATTAAGTTGTTTAGATAGTCAAAAGTATATCCCCCATCCAACATTAAGATCCGATCCTGATGGTCAAAAAGTTATAGATATTTGTAAACGTGAGTGTAAAAAAATATTAGGACAAAAATATATTTTTGAAACTTGTGAGGATGATTATTTTTTATTTAAAAAATATTTATATCAAGATAAGATAATTCCTTGGTTTGGTGATGATGTTTACAAAGTTTGTGAATTATTTAAAGATACTAGAATAAAATATAAAATACCAGAAAATTTAAAACCAATAACTAATGAAGAGTATAAATTTGGCGATGATCCATTAGGAGTTACTGAAGATGGTTGGATAGTATGTGAACCTAAGCCAAGACCATGGTTGATTGAGAGAGCACTTAGATATGATGGTGATTATTTAACTATTTCAGAAGATGGTCTAAATAATAGACCGTGGAAAAAAGAAGAAATAGAAAATATTAAAAATATATTTGATGGTCTTGAAATTAAAGAAAATAGTTATTATATAGAAGAATTATGGAAAGATCAGTTATCTAAAATGAATATTTCTGTAGTAGAAAGTTATTTAAGAAAAATTAAATTACAAAAATTATTATGAGTGGTTCTTATGAAATAGGTCTGTGTGATATATGTAGAGAAATAAAACCATTACAACGAACATATTTTCATTATAATATTAAATGTGAATGTCATTATCCGAATCATGTTGAAGTTGTTTATCATTGCTCAGATTGTATCGCTGTTGAGCCAAAAGAAACTAAAATAATTTTAAAAACTGATTATTTGAAGAATATAGATCAAGAAATTCGTAAAGAAAAATTAAATAGAATTAATAATTTATAGTTAATTTTTTTTATTGAGATAATTTCATTATATTTGAATGAACAAATACTAAAAAATATGGGAACAATATTTAGAGTTTATCATGATGATACCCAAAATGATGTAGTTGATGCTATATCTGAACAATTGGCGGATTTTGGATTAGAGATTATTTGGATTGAAGCTGTAAATGATGGCTTTGATGACTATGAAATTAAAAAAATAGATTAATATGGGACTTGATATAAAGAGAAATAGAAAAGGCTTATATAAAGCTAAAAGTTCAGTATCTGATGAATCAGTTACCAAAGATTGGGTAACTGAAGATGAATTTAAAAAAATTCTCATTGAAAAAGCGTATTATAAATTTATAGAGGAAACAATTAAAATTGATATGGAATTTCCAAGTGGTTATTGTGTTAATGATAAATATCAATGTGTAGATGAACTACATTGTGCTGACTCAATTTGGATGTTAAAAAATTGGAATGATGAAGCTTTTAATAATAAATTTAAAGAAATTTGCGAAAGATTAAAAATTGAATTATGAATATAATATATTATGAAGTTGTTCGTGAATTGCCATTTGCTAAAATAGACATCAAAGTAATATTAAAAAAAACTTTATTAAATTTATAATGGAAAAACAAGGAGTTAATGAAGATGACGCTGAAAAATTGAGTAAAGATTTTTGGAAATTAAAATAATTATGAAAAAAGTAAATTGGATAATAGATAAATATATTTTTGAAGATTATGAAGATAAATTAGCTACTGCTATTCTAAATAGTGGTAGCAATTTACTTTTTTATGATGATTTAATGAGTATTACTATTGGTGAATTTTTAATAAAAAAGAAATTAACTGAATCTGATATTATATTTTTTCATGGATCTTTACAGCATGGTAGAAGAGTTAACAAATTGCCTTATTATCCAGGTATTTATTTAACATTAGAAAATTATGAATGTTATAAATATTATGGTTATTTTGGTGATAATTTGCTTAACTCTAATTATAAAATGATGGGGTTAAATGATGTTCTTAGAAATAAAGGTAGAATTTTTGGTGATTTTGGAACAGATTCAATTTTTATTAGACCTTCCGATGGTTTTAAATCATTTCCTGGACAGACCTTACCTTTTAAAAATTTTGATCAAGAGTTTAATATTTTAACAAAATCATATGGTGGATTAGAAACAGATATTTTATCCGTAGTGTCACCAGTGAAAGATATTGTTGAGGAGTATAGATTCATCGTTATTGATGGAAAAGTGATTTCTGGCTCTTTATATATGGATAGAAATAATCGTAAAGAATGGAAAGCATACTATGATAAAATTTGTGAAGATCAAAAAGCATTTGATTTTGCAGTTGAAATGTCAAAAATTTATCAGCCAGATAGAATGTATACCATAGATGTTTGTAAATTATCAAATGACGAATATAAAATGATAGAATTAAATTCATTTTGCTGTGCTAGTATGTATGGTAATGATTACGATAAAGTAGTTAATGCTGTAAATGAATTATGTATATCAGATTTTAATGATACGCTATCGCCCCGCTGATGAAAATAGCAACCCGGAGTATGGGTCGGGTCATCAATATAATTAAAAATGGAAAATGAAATCAAAGAGTATGATACTGTGATTGTGGATGGTAATAAATTTGCATCTGTAGTTCATTGCTATCCAGATAACAATACATATGAAGTCGAGATTATGTATTTTAATGAAAATGAGGTTAAAACTGTAACTAAAGATCAATTAATACTAGTAAAAAATTAAGATAACTAAGATAAAAATGGAAAAAGAAAAATTGATAATTGAACTTAATAGAATATTTATTGCCTATGTTAAAAGATTTACATACTAAATGTGATTTTCCAAAATGGTTTTCAACCCCATTTCAACATTATTTTATAATGTTGAAAGAAAAAGAAAAACTAGAAAATAAAATTAAAAATTTATGAAAATTATAAAATTTACAGATGAAGAAATAAATTTTTTGTTTGATTCTTTACACGAAACTTGGCATAGATGTAATAAGGAATTACAAAATCCTGAAAAATTTAGAATTCCATATTTGTCTGAAAGCAAAAAAATTGCTAATGAATTAATGACTAAAATTTCTAAAAAACAAATTTAAAATGAAAAGAATATTATTAGATGAAAATGATTTTGAACAATTAACCAACGGTGAAATTGTTAAAAAAGATGATGTAGAAATTGCATTATCAGATATTGGATTCAATTTAATGATTCAAATAGTAAAAGAAAACATATACAAATCCGATAAAAAATGAAAAGAATTGACGTAACAAAAATTGTTGATTGGAAAGTTGCTAAAAAAACAAAAAATATTAAAGCTAAACCATTAATTTCTATAATGGTAGATAAGAGTGTTTTAAGTAAATTTTTAGTTGATACTTTAGAAGGTAAAGAGAATTTAGGTGATGGTTCTATTATCTGTATTGGTGAAAGTAATGATATTTGGCAACAAATGCCAAAAAAATTACTTCAGAAATATAGTGTAATTCAAATTGATAATGATGGCTGGATGATTTGTGAGCCAAGACCTGACAATTCGGTTAATTGTGTAGAAATAACTGAAAAATTGCTTCCTGTAATTGATAAAGTTGATTTGTGGATTAGCAAAGAAGAATTTTTTATTATAGGACAATGGGGCGAAAAAATGTTACTTCCTGATAATAAATCAATAGATATTCAACGTGCTGATATTGGCGATTTTATTTGTCAAAATAGAGAAGATGCTACAGATTCATGGATTGTAAAAAGAAAAATATTTATTAACACATATAATATTATATCCTAATATGGAATTGACTCAAGAAATATTGGAAAAAATTCCAGAAAAAAATTGGATAAATTTTTTAAAAAAGAAATATAATGATGATTGTTGTGAAATATCACATTTTATGATTGGTGATGCTGCTGAAAATGGGTTTTTAGAATTTAAAACATTTTGTGTAGGATCAAATCAAACATTTTGTGATGTTACAGAAGAAGAATTTATTCTTATTCAAAATGATACATATTCTAATATGTATGATAAAAATAAAAAAATAACAATTCAAACAGCATTATTAGAAGCTGTTTGGATATCAAGATGGACTCAAAGTGGGCAAGGATTATCTGCTGTCCTAACAGAGAGCGAAGCACAACACATTGTAGATAATATATTTGACGAGTTGGAAAAAATTGGATATGAAATTAAGAAAAAATGATTAAATATTTTACATATAATATTTCTAATTTCAAAGGGTATAGACTTAAAGTTGAAGAATCAAATCTTAAATGCTTTAAAAAGATAATTTATAATGGTTTTAAGATTATTGAAAGTTCATTAGATTTCATAAATTATGAGATTGATTTTAAATTGATTAGATGCCTTAAATTAAAAAAAATAAATGATATAATTCGTCCAATTAGTGTAGAAGATAGAATACTTAAATTATTGGAGAGTTCAAAAGAGGTTGATAAAAGTTTTATTTACCCTTCATATTCTGGATATGGTGGATATGGTACTTTTTCTAATATTACAACATATTATTATGATAATGGTGATGATGATGAAATTGTATATAATAAATCTCAAAATAAAGAAAGGAATAGATATCAATCTAAAATATATGCTCAAAAAGCAAAAATATATGAAAATACGTCAAGGTTTTGTAAGTAATTCTTCATCTAGTTCTTTTCTTATTATAGGAAAAGAGATAGAAATTAAAAATATCACACCAAAGATGATTAAAGAGAAGAAAATAATAGCATTAGGTGAAGATATAATTGAAGAAGGTGTTGATGTCTTTCAAATAAAAACAGTTGAAGAATTAGCATTTTTGAAGTCTATGTTTGATAAGTATGGTGAATATTTTAATTTTTTAGATGTTTTTGTATATAAAATTGATGATGATGGTAATGGAGAAATTGATTTTTCTAATTCACCAAAAACAGGAATATTAAAATATTTTACTGGATTTAGAGATTATAAATTTTCAGATGATTTAAATAAATTAAAAAATAGATATGATGAATATGATGAATTTGAGCATGGAATGCAAAAATATTTAAGATCAAAAAAGATAAACAAAATAGAAAAATCACAATAGATGAATAGCATTAAGGAAATTTGTAGTATTACTTGTTGCCCCATTTGTGGTAGTGATGTAAAACATGTAAGACAATCATTTTTATTTAGTTGTCAAAATTGTAGTTGGACAGGATTTGATGATAATTTAATAACTAAAATAAAATATACAAAAAATCAAAGAAAATATAAATTATTAAAAATAGAAAAAAATGAAAATTAGACAAGGCTTTGTAAGTAATAGTAGCAGTAGTTCTTTTGTAGTTTTTTTACCAGAAAATTTTATTGAAACGATAGATTTTGATAAAATTGCAAATGGTGATGAAAAGTTCCCAACAAAGAATTTTAAAAAATTAATTGAAAAATTAATTGAAGATGAAGGATTATACATGGAAGAAATGTATGACTTCTTCAAGAAGAAAGAACGTGATTATGATCTTAGAGATATTTTAGATGAAATTCTTGAGCCATATGTTATTGCATCAATGGAAACTGGACCAGATGAAGGTCAAATAATGGTAGCTGATAGAGTGCAAATTGAAAAAATATTAGCATTAAAAAAATAAATAATATGAAAATTAGAACAGGTTTTGTATCGAATAGTAGTAGTAGTTCTTTTATTTTAAGAGGAACTAAATTGAAAAGTGATGATATTATCAGAATCTTGAATATTTCTCGCGAAGATATGACGGATATTGACGATAACAATGAATATGAAATTTATGAGTTTTTGGAGGAAAAACTTGCTGGTTTTACAGTACATGTAGATGGTAATTATTTTGGTAATCAAGATTTTAGTACACTTATTGTAGGTGAACGTCTTGGTAGATTAAATGATGGTGATGTTGTAGAATTAAAGGAATATACACCAGAAGAAAATCAAAAACTTATTGAAAAATTCGAAGCAATTGGTTTTAAAGATGTTAAGTTAAAAACTTATGTACAAATGGTCTCAAACGATAATTATTAAATGATAAAAAAAGAATATTTGACATATGATGATATACAACTTATTCCAAAGTTTTCATCAATAAAAAGTAGAAGGGATATTAGTTTAAGAACGTTAGTTAGTAAACGATATGGCTTATATATACCACTTGTTGCATC
>Ga0302284_1000133_pt1 | contig 40324 bp, 33 predicted proteins | sample III_Fen_E2_1_FD_198760 | JGI IMG/M metagenome (GOLD analysis project Ga0302284, IMG submission 198760) | Peat permafrost microbial communities from Stordalen Mire near Abisko, Sweden - III_Fen_E2_1 | ecosystem: Environmental > Terrestrial > Soil > Wetlands > Permafrost | place: Sweden: Abisko...
CCGATACTTCAAAAAAAAATCTAAATGATTATGGTGTATGGGGAGAGAAAAAAATGTATGGAAGAAGCTTTTTAGGGGTAATCAGAACAACATTTATCATTAATGAAAAAGGAATCATAGAAAAGATAATTACGAAAGTTGATACAGGCGGGCACACCAAACAGATTTTCGAATTATACAATTAATAAAACCAATTATATGAGCACAGAAAGAAAAGAAATAAATAAAGAAAAGCTTAAGGCACTTGAGGTAACACTTGGGAAAATTGAAAAGGATTTTGGCAAGGGAACAATTATGAAGTTGGGCGATCATGCAATAGACAATATACAAGTCATCTCAACTGGTTCAATCGGCCTTGATGCTGCCCTGGGTATCGGAGGAATTCCACGAGGAAGGGTAATCGAAATTTACGGCCCTGAAGCATCGGGAAAGACGACTCTGGCTATACATGCTATTGCGGAAGCACAAAAGAATGGTGGCATTGCCGCAATAATTGATGCTGAACATACATTTGACCGCAATTATGCAGAGAAACTTGGGGTAGATGTTGAAAATCTGCTTATTTCTCAACCTGATAACGGGGAACAGGCACTCGAGATAACAGACAATCTCATCAGGTCAGGAGCTCTTGATATAGTAGTTATCGACTCAGTAGCCGCACTCACTCCAAAAGCTGAAATTGAGGGTGAAATGGGTGATTCCAAGATGGGTCTCCAGGCACGGCTGATGTCGCAGGCACTCAGGAAACTTACGGCAAATATCAATAAAACAAATACATCGTGTGTCTTCATCAACCAGCTCAGGGACAAGATCGGTGTGATGTTCGGCAATCCGGAAACCACAACAGGAGGAAATGCCTTAAAGTTTTACGCATCTGTCAGGTTAGACATCCGGCGTACAAGCCAGTTAAAAGATGGAGAAGAGATAATAGGCAGCAGGACAAGAGTCAAAATTGTCAAGAATAAACTTGCTCCTCCATTCAGAAAAGCTGATTTTGATATCCTATATGGTGAAGGTATCTCCCAACTCGGAGAGATTGTAGATCTTGGTGTCGATTTTGAAATTATCAAGAAAAGCGGTTCATGGTTCAGCTACGGAGATACCAAGCTTGGTCAGGGGCGTGATGCAGTAAAACAGATCCTTAAGGATAATCCTGAATTATATGATGAACTGAAGACTAAAGTATCTGAAGCCCTTAAAAAATAACAATAACTCATTATGCTTTCTGGAATGTCCTTTGTGAACCTTCGTGAAAACCTTCGTGTCCCTTTGTGGTAAAAAAAAATCATTAACCCTGCCTACCGGCTGGCAGGCACAAAGGATCACAAAGGAAAACACAAAGTGACACAAAGTAAAAAGATAATAATCAAAATTATTTGTCGGGTAGTTTGAAATAAGAATAAACATAATTAATGTTGATATGAAAAGATATCTTTTACTGGTAATTCTTCCAGCTCTGCTTTTTGCCTCTTCCTGTAAACAAACTCCTCCTGTTTCAAAAGAGACTTTGTCTCAATTCAATAACCAGCTGACTACTGAAGAGAAAACAGGAGGAGTGATGACTCCCGAAATAATGTGGAAATTCGGCAGGTTAGGGTCGTTTGCGCTTTCCCCCGACGGATCGAAAGTCTTATATACTGTTACAGATATAGATCTTCAGAGTCAAGCAAGACAAACTAACATTTTTAAGATCTCATCTGATGGAAGTAAGGCTGTACAACTGACAACGGAAGGAGGAAGTTCTCCACAATGGATAAGCAACGGTAAATCTATTGCCTATGCCAATAAAGGGAAACTGTTTACAATGAAAGACGATGGTACGGACCAGAAGGAAGTTTCAGGTATAAGTGAATTTGAGATTTTCAGCTTTTCTCCCGATGGAAACAATATATATTATACAAAGAGGGTCAAATTAGATCAGACTGCCAATGAGAAACATAATCTCCCGAAAGCAAATGTCAGGATTATCAACGATCTGATGTACAGGCACTGGAACTACTGGAGTGATTATTCATACAGCCATATTTTTGTTGCTTCTTTTAATGGAACCGCTATCTCAGCAGGCAAGGATATTATGGAAGGACAAAGATTTGAATCGCCAACTGCTCCCTATTTTGATGAAGGGGAAATTGGGTGGAGTCCCGACGGGAAATCATTAGCCTATACGACCAAGAGGCTATTAGGCAAAGCTGACGCAGTAAGCACGAATTCAGATATTTACTTATATAATGTCGAATCAGGGAAAGAAATTAATATCACTGAAGGAAACAAGGGCTACGACAGATATCCGGTCTTTTCACCAGATGGCTCTATGATAGCATATCAGAGCATGGAAAGAGATGGCTATGAGTCTGATCTCGACCGGCTGTTTGTTTACAATATTAAAGAAGGCACCAGAACATGGATATCTAAAGGATGGGATTTTGATATATCGAATATTACATGGGATGATAACTCAACAATTTATTTTGCCTGTTCTCATCTGGGCACTTCCCAGATTTTCAAAACCGGCCTTGATGGCAAAGGTGTTTCCAGGGTAACCGAAGGTGTGCATAATCTTGGACCGTTCAGTCTTAAATCGGGTATTCTGCTCTCAGAACTGACTTCTATGTCGATGGCTCCCGAGCTTTCCACAATTGATATGAAGAGCGGGTCAGTTAAACAGATCACTGCTATCAACAAAAATATTTACGATAATATAAAGATGGGTAAGGTTGAGGAGAAATTTACTAAAACAAAGGATAAGAAAGATCTTCAGATGTGGGTAATATATCCTCCTGACTTTAATCCTGCAAAGAAATATCCTGCACTGCTTTTCTGTGAAGGAGGTCCTCAGTCAGCTCTCGATCAGTTCTGGTCGTACAGGTGGAATATGCAGATGATAGCAGCAAAAGGTTATATTGTATATGCACCTAACCGCCGTGGAGTTTCAGGGTTTGGTCAGGAATGGAAAGAACAGATTTCAGGTGATTATGGTGGAAAAAACATTCAGGACTATCTTGATGCTACCGATGCGATGGCAAAAGAAACCTACGTTGATGCCAATAGAATGGGTGCTGTCGGAGCCAGTTATGGTGGCTACTCGATATTCTATCTGGCAGGTGTTCACAATGGAAGATTCAAAGCATTTATTGCACACGCCGGGGTATTCAATTTCGAAAGCGAATATGGCGCCACCGAGGAGGTATGGTTTCCAAATAAAGATTATGGAGGACCCTACTGGAAAAATCTTCCCAGCTATAAATTCTCGCCTCACCTTATGGTTGATAAGTGGACAACACCTATCCTTATAATTACAGGGGCCAATGATTTCAGGATACCTTACACTCAGAGTATGGAGGCATTCCAGGCGGCTCAGTTACATGGTGTTCCAAGCAGGCTGCTCTTTTTCGAGGATGAATGTCATTGGGTTACTAAACCCCAGAATTCTGTTATCTGGCAACGTGAATTTTTCGAATGGCTGGATAAATATCTGAAGTAAAAGAAAAAATCTTTACAGATCTGTGTGATCAGCATGAATTAATAATTAATGTTCTGTAAGCTTATTCAAGACAAATCTTACCTTTTCTTCCAGTGACAGTTCACCATCAATCCAGTTGATCTTGATACCCCTTCGTTCCATTCCCCTGAACCATGTCATCTGTCTTTTGGCAAACTGATGAATAGCAATTTCAAGATCCCTTGCCATTTCCTGATAAGATGTTTTTCCTTTCAGATATAATGTAATAAACTTATACTCAAGACCATAATAAATCAAGGTTTCAGTATTTATGCCCTTGTCAATCAGCTTTTTTACTTCATCTACCATACCATTTTCGAGTCGTTGTTTAAGCCTTTCTGAAATCCTTTTTCGCCTGGCATCCCTGTCAAACATTATACCGACAAGGAGGGCCCTGACTTTTGGGAACTTACTGTAATAAACTCCAATGTTTCTGGTTGAGTGTGCTATTTCTATTGCCCTGATGACCCTCTTCTTGCTATCTGTATCAGTAGTGTTATGCAGATTTTTAAAGGTTAATAAGATCTCTTTGAGTTCCTCCAATGATTTTTTCTCAAGTTCAAATCTCAGTCCACTGTCAGGGGGCACCTCAAACATTTTGTATCCCGTTATAATGCTGTCTGCATACATTCCGGAGCCGCCACAAACAATCGGGAATATTTTCCGTTTTTTAAGATTAGAATAAACTTTGTTAAAATCACGCTGATATTCAAATACATTGTATTTATAACCCGGATCGGCAATATCGATCAAATGACAGGGAATTCTGGCACCATCAACAAGGTAATCATCATAGTCTTTTCCGGTACCTAGATTCATCCCCCTGTAGACCTGACGTGAATCAGCACTTATAACTTCTCCCCCTACCCTCTGAGCAATAGTTGCTGCCAGAGCAGTTTTGCCTGAAGCGGTGGGCCCTGTAACTACCAATAAATCGTAGATAGAATTCAACTCCACAGTCTCAATTTTAATCATTTCTATTGGTAAAGCAATATACCATAAATTTACTTAATTTTGGCTGTCATTCAAATCAGATTTATATGGCTAACAAGTTATTCCCTTTTGTCGTAAAAGACATAATTTCTAATCCGGTAAAAGCCTGGGAAACGATTGATCCGGAAATCAAACCAGTAAGTGAAATACGGAATAGATTATTATTTCCTCTGATATTCACGGTTTCAGTCTCTGCCACTGCCGGATCTTTATTATTTACAAATTCTCAATTATCACCGGTCTTTTCTGTTTTTACCGGAATAAAATGTTTCTTCCTCTTTTATATAACTATCTATGCTACTGCTCTTATACTCAAAGAAATAACCTATCCGCTCGGTCTTGGTAAAAGTTTTAACATTTCTTTCTGGTTAATTGTATACTCAGTTGTCCCTTTTCTCTTATGCCAGGTTTTAAGCCGTTTATTCGAATCACTTCTTTTTGTCGATGTCCTGGCTCTTTACGGGCTTTACATCTTCTGGACAGGAGCTGAGAGGTTGTTAGCTCCTTCCAAAAATAAAAAAGTACCATTGCTTATTGCATCAATTGTTGCCTTTACCGGAATATATATTGCAACTAATTTTCTCCTTACAAAGCTGATCGACAAACTATATTTCATATTCTTTTCTTAATCTGACAAAATGAGAGGAGGAACAGGAAATATTGTAATTAAAAATAAAAAGGCTTCTCATGATTATGAATTCATCGAAAAATTTGTGGCCGGAATCATACTCTCCGGAACTGAGATAAAATCTATCAGGCTTGGTAAAGCCACACTTGCCGACTCATATTGTTTTTTCAATAATGGAGAGTTATTCATAAAGGGAATGCATATTGCTGAATACTGGTGGGGAAATCTTAATAATCATGATCCTCTCAGGGAAAGAAAACTGCTGCTTACTACGCGAGAGTTAAGAAAAATTGAGAGAAAAACAAAAGAGAGTGGATTGACTATTATCGTTATTAAAGTTTTTATCAACGACAGAGGGCTGGCAAAAGCTGAAATAGCGATCTCCAAAGGCAAAAAAGAATACGACAAACGGGAAACCCTCAAGCGAAAAGATGCAACGAGGGAGATGGATCGTATGAGGAAAGTTTGATCAGAAGTTCGGGCTCAGCAGATATCTTGAATAGAATTTGACAATATAATCCACAGCTTCATCAGAAGTATCAACCAGCGTGAATATATCCAGGTTCTCAGGTGATATATTATGCTCTTCAGTCATCATCTCCTCTTTAATCCAGGTCATCAACCCACCCCAGTATTTCTTTCCAACCAGTATAATTGGAAATTTCCCGATCTTTCTGGTCTGAATAAGGGTTATTGCTTCAAATAGCTCATCAAATGTTCCGAATCCACCCGGAAGAACAATAAAACCCTGCGCATACTTCATAAACATAACTTTTCTGACAAAAAAATGGTCGAAAGTTATCAGTTTATCAGAATCAATATAAGGATTGGGATGTTGTTCGAAAGGAAGGTCAATATTTATACCTACAGATTTGCCTTTTCCCCTTTTAGCTCCTTTATTAGCTGCTTCCATAATGCCCGGACCACCACCGGTAATAATCCCATATCCTTTCTGTGTGAGTTTGAAGGCGATATCCTCAGCAAGTATATAAAACCTGTTATTTGAAGTTGTGCGTGCTGAACCAAAAATTGAAACGCATGGACCAATACGTGCCAGTTTTTCAAAACCCTCAACTAACTCGGAGATGATTTTAAACACTCTCCATGAATCCGTAGTATGAATTTCATGCCATGTTTTCTGTTCAAAGGCATCTTTAATAAGATCAGCAGGTTTCTCCATTTTGGTTTCAATATAAATTAATCGACTCAAATATAATTAATTTCTTAAGCGTTAAGTTCCGCTTCCAGGTATTTCCCGGTGTAGCTGTCTGAACACTCAACAAGTTTTTCGGGTGTTCCGGAAAATATAATATTACCTCCGGCTTTCCCTCCTTCTTTGCCAAGATCTACTACATAATCAGCCATCTTAACCACATCCAGATTATGTTCAATTACAATAATGGTATTGCCCCTGTCAACAAGTTTATTAAGTACATCGAGTAAGACCCGTACATCCTCAAAATGCAGTCCTGTAGTCGGTTCATCAAGGATATAAAGAGTCTTACCCGTATCCCGCCTGGCCAGTTCAGTTGCCAGTTTAACCCGCTGAGCCTCACCTCCCGAAAGTGTTGTTGACTGTTGCCCCAGCTTGATGTATCCGAGACCAACATCCTGAAGTGTTTTTATTTTATGATGAATTGAGGGTACGTTAACAAAGTACTCAACCGCCACATTAATAGTCATTTCCAGAACGTCACTTATTGACTTGCCTTTATACTTGACTTCAAGTGTTTCACGGTTATACCGTTTCCCGTTACATTCTGTGCAATGAACGTATACATCGGGCAGAAAATTCATTTCAATGGTTTTCATTCCAGCTCCTTCACATCCTTCACACCGGCCACCTTTCACATTAAAAGAAAATCTTCCTGCTCCGAATCCGCGTATCTTAGCTTCGGTCGTCTGTTCAAAAAGTTTTCGAATATCGGTGAAGACACCTGTGTATGTTGCAGGATTTGACCGAGGTGTTTTACCTATTGGCGATTGGCTAACCTCAATAACCTTATCCAGGTTTTCAAGTCCGGTAATTTCCTTGTAAGCCAGGGGCGATTTCCCGGAATTGTGAAATTTTTTTGCCAGCGCTGGATGCAGTGTCTGATTAATAAGCGACGATTTGCCGCTTCCCGATACTCCCGTAACACAAATAAGTGTGCCGAGAGGCAATGTAACATCAACATTATTAAGGTTATGCCCTGACGCTCCTGAAAGAGTTAGAAATTTCCCATTTCCTATTCTTCTCACTTCAGGAATGTGGAACTTCTTTTTATTGTTAAGATACGAAGAGGTAAGCGTATCCTGTTTCATCAGTTCCTTCGGATTCCCATGAGCCACAACAAGTCCACCGTATCGCCCTGCTCCGGGCCCCATGTCAATTACATGATCGGCCGATAAGATCATTTCCCTGTCGTGTTCTACAACAATTACAGAATTTCCGGCATCCCTGAGTTGTTTCAATGCAGCTATCAGCCGTCTGTTATCCCTCTGATGGAGCCCTATGCTCGGTTCATCAAGAATATACAGCACATTGACCAGCCTTGATCCAATCTGGGTAGCCAGTCTGATCCTCTGACTTTCTCCCCCGGAAAGTGTTCTTGCACCTCTGTTCATTGACAGATATTCGAGTCCGACTTCAAGCAGAAAACCAAGTCGAGCTCTTATCTCCTTTAGAATTTCTGCCGCAATTAATTTTTGCCTGCCGGTCATCTTCTCCTCTATTTCAGACAGAAAATGAGATAACTCTTTGATATCCATTGCTGAAAGTTCTCCAATGTTTTTATCAGCTATCCTGAAATACAGTGATTCTTTCTTCAGCCTTGTACCCTTACATTCGGGGCAAATACTATATTGCACATACTGCTCCTTAATTTTTGTCGCATTTTTCGTGCCGTTTATTGTTTCAACATTCCCGACAAAATTCACAACCCCTTCAAAAGTTAAAAAATAGTTGGACGTCATTCCCAACGGCGTATTTGATAACTTAAGTACCTCTTCCGAGCCATAAAGCACCTTGTTAAGAGCATCTTCCGGAATCTCACTAACAGGCGTATCGAGCGTGAATCCGTTCTTTTCAGCTATAGCTTCGATCTGCCAGAAAATCCATGTGTTCTTATACTTTCCAAGAGGTTCAATTCCTCCTTTTCTGATGCTAAGCTCTCTGTCGGGAATAAGTTTCGCCTCATCAATGCTGGATATCTCACCCAGTCCGTTACAATGTGGACATGCACCCTGTGGTGAGTTGAAAGAAAAAGTATGAGGTGCAGGTTCATTATACGATAAACCGGTAGTCGGACACATAAGGTGCCGGCTGAAGTACCTGGGTTCATTATTCTCGCTGTCCAAAACCATCATTACTCCGTCCCCCTGATCGAGTGACATAAGAATTGAATCATTGAGTCTTTTGTCGGAAGTATCCCCCACCCTGAACTTGTCGACGACTAATTCAATAAAATGAGTCTTATACCTGTCGAGCTTCATTCCGGGAGTAAGCTCCCTGATTTCATTGTTTATCCGGACATTAAGGAAGCCCTTTCTTCTTAGCTGTTCAAATAACTCTTTATAATGCCCTTTTCTGCCTTTGACTATAGGGGCCAGGAAAAATACTTTTTTCCCTGAAAAACGAGTCTTGACAAGCTCAAGTATCTGTGTGTCTGAGTACTTAACCATTTTTTCTCCCGTTGCATATGAATATGCTTCGGATGCCCTTGCATACAAAAGCCTCAGAAAATCATAAATTTCAGTGATTGTTCCGACTGTTGAGCGAGGGTTTTTGTTGGTGGTCTTCTGTTCGATAGAAATTACAGGACTTAACCCGGTTATCTTATCAACATCGGGGCGTTCCATTCCTCCCAGGAACTGACGGGCATAAGCGGAGAGAGTCTCCATGTAGCGCCTCTGACCCTCAGCATAGATTGTATCGAAGGCAAGAGATGATTTTCCGCTTCCGCTTAATCCCGTAATCACTACGAGTTTATTTCGCGGAATGGTAACATCTATGTTTTGTAAGTTATGGACTCTGGCACCAAGGACTTTAATCTCCTCATTCATCGTCACTTCTCCTTTTCAAAAGATGAGTTTTCCGTTATTGGTTTTTCTGTATTTCGTGTCCTGTCAGAAGGAATTTTTATCAGGTACTCTTTATTTGGCCTTGGGGTCAGGAATGGCTTCCTTAACCAGGGGTTCAGTAATTTTAACATCTTATAATTAGTTCCGAACTTTTCAGCAAAAGCCGAAAAATCGGTAACAGCACTATCAACTTTTATCTCAGAGAATTTCAGTTCAGGATATAAATCAGCTTTTTCGATCCTGAATCCATAATTCTCAGGATCATTTATAATAAGTTTATATGCCACTGCCCTGAATATATATCTGGCCGTTTCTTCGCTTAACAGAAGATCATAATAATTATGCTGGTGCTGGATATCAATCTGTTCATCTATTGCCGCTCTCCCACCGTCATATGAGGCAGCAGCAAGTGTCCAGTTACCAAATTTTTCATACGATTTCATAAAATAATCGCAAGCGAACTGTGTAGATTTTTCAATATTGTATCTTTCGTCAACAACCGTGTTTATCTCCAGTCCTTCTTCCTTTCCGGTTTCAGCCATTATCTGCCAGAAGCCGGTCGCTCCGGCTGGAGAAACCATGTTGCTGTATTCACTTTCTGCTGCTGCCAGATATTTGAAATCATCAGGAATGTTGTTCTTTTTCAGTATTTTTTCTATTATGGGGAGATACCTGTTTGCTCTCTTTATTATCAGAATCGTCGAGGAATGCCTGTAAGCACTTGTCAGGATTTCACGTTCAAGACTTTCGCGGGTATCAAAATTATCGAGAGGCATTTTTTCGCCGGCAAAATTCACCTCTCCGGGTAGCTTGAATGATTTGATATTATATACGGTATCTATTACCTGGTGGATTCCTAAAGGACTGTTATTAAACCCCTTAAAGCTCTGCGCAATTGAAAAAATAATAATAACTGTTCCTGTGAGAACAAAAGAAGTAAGTAATGTTTTTTTATTTTTATTTGTCATAATAAATTACGTACTAAGAAATAAAGTGCAAAGGTAACATTTTTGACCCTGAAAAATAATTTCCGGAATGGTAAATCAATCAGGGGAAAGATGGCTGAAATAGAAAATATGAGGTTGGCGGGAAAAAATTAATGGAGGTTAAAGATTACCGGACCTTAGAATTTATAAGAAACTCCCGAGAAGATCCCGAAAGAGTATGGATGGATAAATGAACCTGTTGTAACACTGAATGGATTCAGGTAATATCTGAATGTTGGTTCGAAGTTGAGAGATAATTTACTTGAGAAATTATATTCCATCCCCATTCCAAGCGAACTGCTTAAAGCAAGAGGATTTAATCCGTCAGTCTTCCCTATCGAATATTTAGTGCCATCAACAGCTGTAGTAGATACTGAGTTATTGACCAATAGATTATACGATAATCCACCTATAAGATTGATACCAATCATCCTATCCACAAGTTTGTATTTTAGGATAACTGGCAATTCCAGATAACTGAAATTCTGGTCCAACGTGTTATTGACGGGTTGAAGGCTGGCTTTTTTAGGGTCAAATACATCCTTCGTGTACGCTGTAAGTATTCTGTTACTTCCGTCAGATGCAAGGAATACGTTAGGATTGCTTGTATAAATGGTTCCACTTGTGGTAAGTACTTCAAAGTTCGAACCTCCTTTAGTATACTCATATTTCTGAAAACCGTCAAAAGAAGAAATTCCTTCAACTTTTTGTCCAAGAGATGAATAGTAAAGACCCGATTGAATACTGAATCTCTTACTGATTTTATACGAAAACGCAACGCCCCCGGAATACGACATAAGTGGTTGTTCTGTTGAACTAAGCTGTTTTGAAAATGCATCATTTCCTGAATTAAAACTCGAATAGTAAGTAGGTGAAGCCATAGCTGCTATGGACCACCTGTTCACTGGTTTTGCAGGTATATTCTCCTCGGAATATTGCAACTCGGGATATTTAATATTTTTAGAGCTTTCCCCGGATGGGTTCAGGGGTAAGAGGAATAATCCCTCAATTATTGCATTTTTCGTTATAAACAGGCTTCGAGTCTCCCGAATATTTAAAATCTGATCAGGCAAGTCGGTTGTTTCAATATCCCTATCATTTGTAGCCTGCACTTCGGTTCCGGTTAAGATATCGGAAGAGTTTTTAACAGGAATATATTTTTTCTCCGGCAATAACTGCGGTTTATCAACTGGGCTGGAAATAACCGGATAGGAAACCGGAACATTAAAAGAAATTTCTGAACCGGCAGGAATGTCAGATATTTGCCGGCTCCATCTGTAAGTAAAAAAACTAAGCGCCATAAGCAGTGCAACTGCTGCTGCAATCCTTAGAAATATAAACTGTTGTGATTTTATTTTAACAGCTGAGTGAATGCCTTCCCATACCCCAGGAGGTGGAATTACCTCGAAGTCTTTAAGTCCATTTCTGAAAAGAAGATCTATATTTGCCTCTTTTTCATTCATTTACAACTTTCTTTTTTATTCCTGTATATGATCCCACTCTACGTTGAAGGATAACCCTTGCACGGGAAAGATTTGATTTTGAAGTCCCTTCCGAGATATTCACCATTTTACTAATCTCTTTATGTGAATATCCTTCGATTGCGTATAAGTTAAAAACCATCCTGTATTTTGTAGGTAATTCTCTGATAATCACAAGCAGATCATTGGCCTCAAGACCAGCATAGTCCTGATTATCGGGTTCAGCATCGGGCTCCTGAATCGTATCTATATCATCGACACGATAAAGATTATGTCTGCTCCGGAATTTTTCAAGTGCAGTATTGACAGTTATCTTGCGCATCCAACCCTCGAAAGAACCTTCATGCTTATAATGATCAAGGTTTTCAAAAATCTTGATAAACCCTTCCTGCAAAATATCTCTTGCCTCTTCATCATTACCTGAATACTGAAGGCACACTGCATATAGCTTCGCAGCATGTCTCCTGTACAGAAGTTCCTGATCCCTTCTGTTGCCGGCGAGACAACCTTTTATTATTTTTTTAGTTTCCGACAAGGTTTTTTACCTGATTGAGAACATAAAAATATAAAATAATTATCTCAAATGCCAGTATTTCTCAAAAGATTGATGGTATTTATTAAAAAAAGGTTGCGTTTGGAGCTGGTATATTCATTTCTTTTGCTCCTCCAAAAGAAATGAATCAAAGAAAAGGAGTCCGGAAATGCCAACTTCAGTCAAAACGGGCGCCTGCTGCACCTGCCTAGTTGGCTCAACCGTTTTGTCTGAAGTTCGCACCATTTCCGGTCTGCCCACGCGCATCCTGCTAGAAACTTCTGTCTTAGAATAATTATTAGTTGGATTTCAATCGGACTAAGAAAGTGTTGCTTAGTGTGAAGTCAGGAAGTTAAGAGTGTGTTAGTTGAGTGGAAATTAACAAAGAGCTATTGTTTTTATTTAGATTCTTTTTCTTTAATTCTGCTTGCTTTCTCAAGTAGCTTATCTATATAGTCTTGTGTAAAATCATAGTATATTATAGGAGCACTTGTCGAATCATGCAATTCAGGAACATCAGGTTTTTTAATTGGATTATCAGAGTTGGTCAAACTTTCCGGATACCCAAAATCAAAATATATTATAAAGTTTCCCCTCTCCCAAAAATATATCTTATCAAATAGCCATCTACCTTTTGGACCCGGTAAATAAACATTTGATATTTTTTTTGACAACCAATCATATTTTTCTCCCTGGCCAAGTAAGGTTGGTTTACCATATTTTTCAATATATAATTCAAATAATCTTTTAAGTTCATTCATCCCGCAATTATATGAAAATCTTTGTTTTTCCATATCTGATCTGGTGCATAGAGTTAATTGAATACTAGTTAACCTTTCATCAACTATATAACTTCCTCTAAGATTAACTTTTGCAAAAAGAGAAGGACTTATTTCTGAAAACCCACAGTATAAGTTTTTTTGCTTAATTCCCACCACATCTGTAGTTTCAAAATAATGTAATTCACCACTGCTAAGCAAAGAATCCATTATACTTTTTACTTTTAAATAGTCCATATCAAGATAAAACCCTATAATACCAATGTTCCCGACTTTATTTTTTGAATTATATGATTTTGTATTACAGGAAGTTAAGAAACATATTTGCATGACAATCAGAATACAAATAATAATACTGTATTTGTAACGGATTAATTTCATAATGAAAGGTTTATAGTATGAGTTTAAATATTTGCTAACTATTTATAAGATCAAATTTATGAAATATAAATCAATGAGTATAATAAGTTGTGGCGCGAGGGCAACCCGGAAATGGCGCGAACATTAATTTATCAAAGATGAATTACCTCACCATATGCAGCAGCCGCAGCCTCCATAATAGCCTCAGACATAGTAGGATGAGGATGTACAGAATTAATTATCTCATGTGCAGTTGTTTCAAGTTTTCTTGCAACAACTATCTCGGCGATCATCTCTGTAACATTGGCTCCGATCATATGTGCACCAAGCAGCTCTCCATAAGCTGCATCAAAAATAAGTTTGACAAAACCATCCTTTGCACCGGCAGCGCTTGCTTTTCCGGAAGCAGTAAACGGGAATTTCCCAATTTTGATGTCATAACCCGCTTCCTTCGCGGCAGCCTCTGTAAGACCACATGATGCGATCTCAGGAGTTGTATATGTACATCCTGGAATATTCTTATAATCTAGAGGTTCAACTTCTTTTCCTGCTATTTTTTCAACACATATTATGCCTTCCGCCGAAGCCACATGAGCCAGTGCCGGCCCATGAACAATATCGCCAATGGCAAAAATGCCAGGAACTAAAGTACGGTAATAATCATCTACAACGATTTTACCCATATCGGTTTTAATACCAGACTTCTCGATACCGATATTTTCGATATTTGTAGTAATACCAACTGCTGATAAAACAATATCAGTTTCAACAATTTCCTGTCCCTTTGGAGTATTGATTGTAACCAGACATTTGTCTTTTGATGTATCAACTGACTCAACCGTTGATCCGGTCATGATCTTCATATTAATTTTCCTGAATGATCTCTCGAGCTGTTTTGAGACTTCCTCATCTTCAACAGGAACAATTCTTGGCAGAAATTCAACCAGGGTCACGTTTGTTCCGAGAGACTGATAGAAATTTGCAAATTCGCTGCCGATTGCTCCTGACCCTACCACAACCATTGAACCCGGCAGCTTTTCAAGTGACATAGCCTCACGGTAACCGATTATCCTTTTCCCATCCTGTTTCAGATTTGGGAGCTCCTTCGATCGGGCACCGGTCGCCAGAATAATATTTTTTGCAGAATAGTTTTTTTTATTTCCGTCCTGATCTTCCACCTCAACGCTTCCGTTTCCTGACAGCCGGCCAAATCCTTTTATCTGTTCAATATTGTTTTTTTTGAAAAGGAACTGGACTCCCTTGCTCATACCATTAGCTACATTTCTGCTGCGGGTAACAATTGCTTTAAAATCGGGTTTTACCTCACCTGCAACTATGATTCCATAATCAGAAGCATGAGTAATATAATCAAAGACCTGGGCGCTTTTCAGGAGAGATTTTGTGGGAATACATCCCCAGTTAAGACAGATTCCTCCGAGTTCAGCTCTTTCAACCACAGCTACTTTCATTTTCAACTGTGATGCTCTTATTGCCGCAACATACCCACCGGGTCCGCTGCCAATTATTATAAGATCATAATCCATTGTATTTGTGATTTATATTATAAATATTCTGTTTTAATTTTATTTATCTTTATTAATAAGTACCTAGAGTGTAGAGTGACTAAAGTGCCTTGAGTTGTTGTACTTTGATATCTGGACAATCAATTGGATAATACTTTTTACCACTACCCATAGTATCACAAGTGTAAAAATTATTGTAGCACCGACAGGTATCCCCGCATAATACGAAATGACATAACCTGTTGCCGTACCAATGAATCCGGCAATGACCGACCAGATGACTATTTTAAAATAGACACGGGTGAATAGCATTGCAATATTCGGAGGGATAGTCAACAGGGAAATAACCAGAACCACTCCCGCCATCCTTATATTCAGAACAATTGTAAGGGCTATTAATGATGTAGTAATATATTTAAATACATCAACATAGGAGGAGTAGGTTCTTGCAAATATCTCATCAAAAGAGATATAAAGTATTGTCCTGTAGAATATTCCGAAGTAAAGAATCAGGATCACCGACATTATACCCAGGGCAATTATATCGGCACGTGAAACTGTGAGAATACTCCCAAAGAGATAACTCATAAGGTTAGGTGTATATCCGGGGGTCAGGTATATGAAAATGATTCCTATTGCCATACCAAAAGCCCAGAGTATACCAATAGCCGAATCTTCTCTTATTCTCTGTTTTACAGAAAGATACTCAACTCCCAAGGCCGAAAGGATACCAAAAACAGCGGCTCCTACAACAGGGTTTATTCCCAGAAAATAGCCGATACCAATACCACCGAAGGAAGCATGAGTTATTCCTCCGCTTAAAAAAACCATTCTTTTTGACACAACATATGTCCCGGCCAAACCGGCGGTAATGCTGGCAAAGATAGCACCAAGAAGTCCCTTAATTATAAATCCGTAATGAAATATACTGGTTTCCACTATTTATGATATTTAAGAACTGTATGCGGTACATCTCCATGTGTTACAAGCTGAATCGGACAACCGTAAGCCAGAAGATCTTCATTTGTGATCTCATTTGAAGGATGATAGTGAAGACTCCTGTTCACACAGGCAAACGATTTGATATGCGATGAAATAGTCCCTACATCGTGCGAAACCATAAGTATTGCCATACGCTTGTTTAGAACTCTCAGCTTTTCATAAAAATCATTTTCAAAAGTTGTATCCACGAAATTTCCCGGTTCATCCAGCAGCAATAATCTTGGGTTACCGATAATTGCACGTCCCAGAAATACCCTTTGGATCTGCCCGCCTGACAATTCATTTAAGGTAGATTTGGACATTCCTGCCAGACCAAGTTCTTCAATCACTGTATCTGCCTTTTTTTTGTCAGAAGCCGACATTCTGGATATGATCCCTTTCCCTATCATCAGGCCCGAAAGAACAATGTCGGTGACTGTAACGGGATAATTGATGTCGCCTGTCGACATCTGAGGAAGATAACCGATGCTGTTCCCATTTAAAAGTTCATTATTGAAAACGATTTTACCTTCAGCCGGCTTCACCAGACCAAGGATTACTCTTAAGAGTGTTGTTTTACCACCTCCATTCGGACCAATAACGCCAATATAATCATTCTCGTTTACCTTGAAATTCACATCGCGCAAAACAACATTTGCACCATACGAAGCCGACAAAGAATACATTTCGAATAAGTAAGCCATAAAGGTGATTATTTTGAACTTTCAAGTAAGCTTTTATGAACTGCAAATATAATCTCTGAAGTAGCCTTTAGCCAGTTTCCCGACAAAGGATCAATTAATATAATCTGAGCACCGATTTCTCCGGCAATAGCTCTTGCATTTTTGGTATCATATTCTCTCTGAACAAATATTGTCTTCAGTTTATCTTTCCGGGCCCGGTCGATAAGTTCTCTCATTCTTGAAGGAGTCGGCTCTTTTCCTTCAAATTCTACCGGTATCTCTTCAAGTCCATAATCCCGTGCAATATATGCAAGGTTCGGATGATAAATCATGAAACATTTGTCAGGCACATCCGTAAAGAGTTCCCTGGCTTTATTGTCAACTTCCTGAATTTTTGAAATAAGAACATGATAATTTAATTCATATTTCGGCTTTTGTACCGGATTCAACTCACAGAGAAATCCTTTAACTGAGGATGCTATTATCAAAGCACATCTTGGCGAAACCCAATAATGGGGATCCGCTCCTTCAATATGTCCTCCTTCGTGATGATGTGATGAGGTCAGAGGATCAATACTGTCACCTAATGACAGCTTCTTCATTGTCTGGTTTGTCTCATAAAACCGGTTCAGCCAGTTCATTTCAAAACCCAGGTATCCGTTGCTTATATAAGCTATCGATTTTCTGAGTTTGTTAATCTGCTCAGGGAAAGGTTCATAAGTATGCGGATCTGCCCCGGCAGGAACCATAATATTAACTGTGAAGTCATTCCCTGCAATCTCTTCAACAAAATATTTGAAAGGGGCGATACTTACAGTAATTATTTTCTTGCCTGAATCAGTACTATCCCTGCCACAGGATATCGTAAAACAGGTTATCAGAAGAAAAAATATTTTTCTCATTACAAAGAAAAGTGATCAATCGTTACAAATTTAACATATAACAGAACAATTGGTTTAAGTGTTGCAAATAAAATAATATAAGCTATTTTTGGATAAGATAAACGGAAAATCGACTTCCTGCAGGATGAAGAACAAAGGAGAGATACTTGCAACAATATTAAAAAACTTTAAAGACTGCTATTTCTTCCTTCATAACACCAGGGATTTCGCCATTGTTGAAAATATTATGAAGGAAGGGTTTATCTTCGAAAGTCAGCTGGCTCATTCTTCCGACCGGGCAAATCCACACGAACCTATTGAAGTTACCTATTTTCTTTTTCAAAGGAAGGATTACGGATCATACACTATAATCATTGCGATACCGAAAATTATTTATGAAATGTATATCAGTGTTTCAAATAAAAAAGATGTTTGTATAGAAGAAGTATTAACTGTTACCGAGCCATATTTAGGTGATAATGATGAGTTAATCTATACTCTTTCACCCAAACATATTCTTGGGTATTTTAACATAAAAACGTCGGAGTTTTATCAGAACAGGAACTGGGATCCGTTCTTTAATAACTGTCAGGTAAAATTATCGGGCAAAAAATCATCCAATTTTGGCAAAAAATGAATACTGTTTTATAGGCGATCAAACAAAACTTTGTATGCTTTGGTGAAACCTTTGTGTACCTTAGTGGTAAGATAAAATTTATTTAACCACAAAGTAACACAAAGGTCAAATCGAAGTAACACAAAGGTATTCAAATCTCCTGTTCTTTCCTCGTTCGCCTATCACGGTTAATATATAATTCATTCCCCCTTGTCAATGGAGTTATACTGAACAAAAAAAGAGACCGGTCCCTTATACCAGCCTCCTCTTTATCAGGAATGAAAATTAATAAGCCTGAAGTGAAATCTTAAAAAATCCAGTCGCTTTTGAAGATGATATCTGAAATTTCCAATCTCCTGTTTTATCCTGATTCTCCGTTTCAGATAATGTAAATGACTTTCTCCAGTTAAGGTTGCCAGATTCGTCAATTAAGATATCAGAATAGTTTTTACCATTCGGCATAACAATTTTGATACGGATCTCACCCGATTTACAGTCGCCCATTACCGACATCACGACTGATTTCGATGTCTTTTCCACATCAAATGTATAATCGCTAGAGAATGTTTTGTCTTTTACCGTTTTTGAAAAATCCCATGTTGTTCTCTCAGTGTCTCCACCCAATGAATGTCCGTAGAATCCAGATATGTCATCACCCGAAAATATAAAAGGTTCATCATATTTGAACGATCTGTTCCCCCGTGGAAGGGTCATAAAGATTTTTGCTCTCTCCCTGTCTGCATTTTCAAGCTCATCACTGGCTTCATTCATGGAACTATCTATCTCTTCATGCTGTTTTTTAAAGTTTTGCACTTCCACTGTTATGGCTTTTTTTTGCTCCGCCATTGCTTTTTTCTGCAGGTCGATATCCTTCTGAATTTTCAAGTCCTTTTCCTGCTCCTCTTTTGTCTTCTCCTGTGCGGTTACCCTTTGAAATGAAGAACCAACTGATATGAGAAGAATAACTATTAAAAATAAACTGTACTTTTTCATGACTGCCTGGTTTTAAGTTTGACATTGTAAAGATACGACTGGTGAGATTATGATTTTGTTAACAGCAGGTTAATGCCGGGTTAATGTTTACAATACCATTCTGAGGTATCAATAAATTGAATAATTTTGAAAAAGTAAAATAAAGAAGATGAAAAACAGAAATACTGTTCTGATCCTTGGCATCGCATCGATTCTGATTCTGATTTCTGTCCAGGTATTTATAATATCAGGTGTCTGGAATCAGAAAAGCGAGTTGTTCGCTATCCGGTATTCGTTCTATTCACAGGAGGCACTTTATAACATCTGGAAAGAGATGTCGACCGATGGATTTGATACTGTAAAACTGCTGTTAGATCAAAAATCTGAAGAGTTTAATAAAGAATTAGCTACAATAAAAGGTGAGAAAGAACTTGAGAGCAAAAAAAAGGATATACTCAACTATTTTACCAAAGTTGTAAACCAGGAACAGGACCTTTCCGGTTTACTTTCATCATATTTTGAGAGCAGAGGTTTTGATAAAAACTTTAACTATAAGATAATAATCAATAACCTGGAAATGATCAATTTGGATACTATATTTGTTTACAAGAACCAGAATTTTTCAAATCTGAAAGCTTTGGAAGGCAGGAAAAAAACTTCCGCCATTGACATTAACAGCTCAAGTATTCTGGTAAGACCATTCAGGTTTGAGGGTAATAATTACAGATTTAGTTTTGACTATTATATTGACTTTTCAGATAAGCAGAGAGTTGTCTGGGAAGAAACTTCTCTCTCACTGGCAATGGCAATACTGAGCATCCTGATTGTAGTCATAATATTTATAATTACTTACAGGAACCTGATGGAAGAAAGAAGGCTATCGAATCTTAAAACTGATTTCATAAATAATATGACTCATGAGTTAAAAACCCCGCTATCGACTATTACCGTTGCAGGTAAAACTCTCGAAATGCCACAGATCAGAAGCAATGATGCAAAAATCCTCGAAACAGCCAAACTTATTGGGAAACAGAGTATTCATCTTAATCAGCTTATCAATATGATACTTGAGATAAGCATGTGGGAAAGAACACAGTTCCAGCTTGATAAAAAAATAGTTAAGATTGAAGAGATAATGAATGATGTTGTCGACAGCTTTAAATCGGGTGGTGGAAACAATGCATCAATAAATCAGAAATATAATTTCAAGGGAGCGGAAATTGACCTTGATGTTGTTTATTTTACCACACTTATCAATAACCTTCTATCCAATGCTGTGAAGTACTCTGACAAAGAACCGGTTATTGATATTGAAGGTTTCACCGAGGATAATAAAGTATGTATAAAGGTTGCTGATAACGGAATTGGAATTAACAGGATCGACCAGAAACATATTTTTGATAAGTTTTACAGGGCTTCAACAGGAAACATTCATAAATTCAAAGGGTTGGGACTGGGACTGTATTACGTCAAGAAAATCGCTGAAGCGCATAACGGAGATGTTACGGTGAACAGCAGACCCGGAAAAGGAAGTACATTCACTATAATACTGCCGCATAATTCAAAACACCACTAAAAATACCAAACGGGAAATAGATCAACGAAATGAATAGAATTCGAAAGAATATTAGGTTTGTGGCCTGCCGGTTTCGACAAAAATGATATCATGTACTGCAATTTAGTCATCTTCAGGTAAAATCATTATGGCAGATGCTGATATCCAACTGTTATATTCTAAATGCGAAAAATTAGTATCTTTACTATAACAATACCGTATTCATTAAAATATCCGGGAAATGAAAGTTTTAGTTGCTGAAGATGATAGAGATTTTGGAAATATATTGACACAGTATATATCTATAAGCGGTTTCGAAGTAAAACTTGGCCGCGATGGCAAAGAGGCATGGGAATTGTTTAACCAGGACAAACCCGATATATGCGTATTTGATGTAATGATGCCTGAAATGGACGGATTCACTTTAGCTGAAAAAGTAAAGGATGCCCATCCCGATGTCCCGGTCATTTTTCTTACAGCCAAGAGTCTCAAGGAAGATATTGTAAGGGGTCTTAAAATAGGAGCAGACGATTATATAACCAAACCATTTGATCCTGAGGTTCTTATCCTACGTATAAATAATATTCTTAAAAGGGCTTACTCTTCGAGTAATGATGAGTTTAAGGTATCCGCGACAATACTGAAATATAATACACTTGAGCTTATCAGTGGCAATACGAAAGAAAAGCTTACACTCAAGGAGGCGCAGCTATTGAAGTATTTCATTATCAACAAGAATAAAATACTGGCAAGAGAAGATATCCTTACAGAAATATGGGGTGAGGATGATTATTTCCTGGGAAGAAGCATGGATGTTTTTATCAGTCGCTTAAGAAAATATGTATCGGAAGATAAAAATATAGATATTCGTACTGTAAGAGGTACAGGGTTCATACTGGAAGAGATAAAGAAGGAGGAATGAAAACAGTAATGAGTGGTGAGATGTGAGATGTGAGATGTGAGTGGTGAGTGGTGAGTGGTGAGGTTTTAAAAAAAAAAGCTGTCTCAATTATGAAACAGCCTTTATGCCTTATTTCTGAAATCGTATTTGTTTTAACTTATTACTCACCACTCATCACTCATCACTCATTACTTCTTAGCCCCGAGAACCTCGCTCACTTTATTATACAAAGCTTCACCCCTGAGATTTTTGCCAATTATTGTACCGGTTTCGTCAAGTAGAAAGTTAGCCGGAATAGAATTCACGGCATATAATTTAGCTGCTGCACTATTCCACCACTGAAGATCAGATAAGTGTGTCCAGGTGAGTTTGTCATCTGCAATTGCTTTTATCCAGGCGTCCTTTACGTGATCAAGAGATACGCCAACAACATCAAATCCTTTCTTATGAAATTCATTATAAACCTTTACTACATTAGGATTTTCCTGACGACATGGCTCACACCATGCTGCCCAGAAGTCGATTAACAGCAATTTAGGACCAATTTTTGAGGAAAGGGCTACCGGATTACCGTTAACATCACTAAGGGTAAAATCAGGTGCTTTCTTACCAACAGAAACTGCTTTCATAACAGCAACTCTCTCTTTCAGGGTTTTAATCTGAGGTAAAGCGGTCAAAGCCGTATCTAATCCATCGACCATTGATTCGATCTCATCTGCTTCCATCTCGTAACTAAGACTTGTAATAATTGAAGGAGTGATATAGGAATGCGGATTGTTTTTCACAAAGTTCTTCTGCAGATTTGTCATTTCTGTCTCAAGAGAATCAAGCTTATTTTTAAATAAGGCAACATTAGTTTTATCACCCGATTGACCGGCTGTCTGATATTTGACAATTACTTTTGAATAAATATCACTCAATGGCTTATTGGAATTTATGAAAGCTTTGTACTCATCCTGGGTTTTCGATCCGGTGAAATCTGCTTTAAAAAGTGAATCGAGGCTTCCTTTAACTACTATATCGGTATTCTCAAGATAAAATGAAGTTCTTTTCCTGGTATTTCCGGCAACAAGCGAAACCATCTGGGGGTATTCAACTACGCCGCCTTTAAAAGTGAAAGAGCCTTTTCTCGATAGAGCAGAATCAATTGAAACTGTCTTGCCGGCTTCTCTTTTCTGAAGATAAAACTTAATACTGTCAGAGCCGTCAATCTTCCCTTTCAGTGTATAATGAGGTTTTGAAGTACATGAAGACAATAAGAAACCGACAATAAGCAGATAAATGACCTTTTTCATATAAATAAGTTTTGAATTTGTAACTGATTAATGCAAATCTGAGTCTGCAAAGATATATATTATTATTCAGTCTGCCTTTTGAAATATTTATCCAGCAACTTTATTGCCGCCCTGTAAGAGGTAATGGTTCCTTCGTGAAGTTGCCGTTCAACTTCAGGGACCAGCAATTTTACATCCTCATGATTATAGAAATAATTGTTCAGATACTCTATAATTGTATTATGCATCCTTACTACTGCCTGTTCCTTTCTGAATGTTTCAAAATATCCTGAATCCCTGGTAAAAGCAAAGTACTCCAATATCAGCTCCCAAAGTTCTTTTATACCTGTATTTGTCAAGGCAGAACAAGTGTGAACCTGAGGAACCCATTCCGATGCTTTTTTTGGAAAGAGATGAAGAGCATTCTGATATGAAATGCGGGCATTCTCCGCTATCAGTTTATTTGCTCCGTCGGCTTTTGTGATAGCAATCAGATCTGCTATCTCCATGATTCCCCGTTTAATTCCCTGGAGCTCATCACCGGCACCGGCGAGCATAAGAAGAAGAAAAAAATCAACCATAGTGTGCACTGCTGTTTCCGACTGGCCGACACCAACTGTTTCAACAAGTATTGTATCAAAACCTGCTGCTTCACATAGTATTATGGTTTCCCTTGTTTTACGGGCAACACCACCAAGGGTACCAGTTGTTGGAGATGGCCTGATAAAGGCTCCCGGATGAATACTGAGTTGTTCCATCCTTGTCTTGTCACCAAGAATACTTCCTTTAGTCTGTTCACTGCTCGGGTCAATTGTCAGCACCGCAAGTTTTCGCCCCTCACCTGTTATATGTAATCCAAATGTCTCAATAAAGGTGCTTTTACCGGCTCCCGGAACACCCGTTATTCCAATCCTGATAGACTTGGCGCTGAAAGGAAGACATTTCTCGATTATAGCCTGTGCTGTTTCATGGTGCTCAGGTAAAGAGCTCTCTACCAGGGTAATAGCCTGACTTAAAATGGTTCTGTTTCCAGAAAGAATCCCTGAAACAAATTCATCTGCTGAATATTTCTTCCGTTTTTTCCTCCCTGATTTTTTAAGAATATCAGGATTAATACTGGGTGGTTGAGGAATAACTTCGTGTACTTTTAAAGCACCAGTATATTCTTTTTTCTTATCCATCAATTTCAGTAGTTATTGCAAAAATAACAAAAGGGTGCAAGATTATTACCTGACACCCTTCCTGAGACTAATTATTATTGAAACTCAGTTCTTGTATCTATTTCACCGGGGCGGGTGGTTGTTCAACATCAGCGGTAAGCATAAGCACGACTTCCGAATTTTTTGGATCATTCGTGTAAACATAGATTGCCTTTGTAACTTTTCCGGAATAACTACCCGAGTTAAATACTGCTTTGATAGTGCTTGACTCACCCTGTTTAATACCTACTCCCTGATTTCCCTGTTGTACTGCTGTGCAACCGCATGTAGATCTTATAAACCTGATCAACAAATCGTTTTTGCCTTCATTTTTAAATTTGAATACAACTTCGTTCTGTGTTGCGCCCTTTATTTTTCCAAGGTCAACAGTTGTTGTTTCTACTTTGAATACAGGTGCATTTTCGAGTTCTTCCTTGGATAGTGAAGAAAAATCTTCAACCAGGTTCGCCGATACATAATAAAATAAATTCTCCTGAATCACTCCATTCAGCTTAATTTTAACCATATCACTTACATTCCCCCATCCGCCATTTTTTGTTGCATCAAAAGTTCCTTCAATCATCCCTTTTTGACCTGGTTTAAGGGTTTCGGGGTTTGATTTCAGAGTAAGATGTGCCGGTACTGCGTCAAATTCTACTTTTACCGGTTCTGCAGAAGTATTGATCAATTGCATCACCCTCATTTTCTTTTCGGTTTTTTTAACATTGGTGAATGCGAGGTGATTGCTTTCAAATCTTACAGTCCCGACTGCGAAGGTAAATAACTCTTCAACAGTTTTTTCGTGCGGGACGACTTCACCTTTAATTACCAGAACTAAAACTTCCGGTTTTGTGTTACTATATACCGAAAGTGTCTTATTGAATACTCCCGGCCTGTCCTTTGGATCATATATAGCAGTAACCTTACCTTTCGCCCCTGCCGGAATAGGTTGTTTTGTCCAGTCCGGAGTGGTACAGCCACATGAAGCGACTACGTTCTGTATTACCAAAGGCTCAGTACCTGTATTAGTCACAATAAAATCAAAAGTCTGCCTCCCTGCCTCTTCTTTAAAGGTTCCAAAATCGTGTTCGGTCGTTGATAATTGCATTTTTGTTGCAGCGATTTGCGATTTTACAGAAATCCCGAAAATGAGAAGAGAAAAAATAATAAATACTCGTTTCATATTAATCTGGTATTTTAGGATTTGAAGAATTATTAATAACTTTTTACAAATATACAAAATGAAAAATTAAATTCCTTCATATGACATCTGCCGGAAGTATTTGGTTGCATTTTACGTTGCAAAAATCACGCCGGAAAATAAAACCACATAAAGTGAAGTAAAAATAATAAAGTTTGAGATTTCTGTATACTTTAAATCAGATTATCATTAGTTTTGTTGTCTGACCGGGATTTATTGGAACAATTTTTGTTAATTTAGAATCCGGGTACCTATGATAACCTTGAAAAAAAGAAATATAAAAAAACTGATTATCATAATCATAGTCTGCATTTTTTATTCGGATGCATATGGTCAGTTTTACAATGGACTTCAAATGTCATTCGGTAAAAACAAAGTCCAGTACTATGATTTCTACTGGCAATTTTACAGGTTCGATGATTTTGACTGTTATTTTAACGAGTACGGACGTGATCTGGCTCAGTACACTGCAAGTTATGCAATGAAAAAGCTTGCCGAAGTCGAGGATTTTTTTGATTACAAACTTGAGAAAAGAATTATCTTCATCATCTACAATAAAAATTCAGAATACAAACAATCCAATATAGGGCTGGTTACTTTTGATGAAGACAGCTATAATACCGGAGGTTTCAACAGGATCATTAAAAATAAAGTAATGCTCTATTATGAGGGCGATCATGAGGCATATGAACGCCAGATTACAGCCTCTATTACAGAAGTGATTATTAATGAAATGTTATACAATGCCGATGTAAAAGACAGAGTTGCAAGTTCTTCATTGATCAATATGCCTAACTGGTACATTAAAGGACTCGTCGGATATGTTGGAGGTAACTGGGATTATGTGGCGGAAAACAGGGTAAAAGACGGATTCAAATCGGGTAAATATAAAAACATCAACCATCTCGAGTACGATGACGCCATAGATGCCGGAGAGTCATTCTGGAGATTCATCGGTAAGAAATATGGCGATGCACTCATTCCCAACATAATCTATCTTACGAAAATCTATAAAAACATTGATGATGGATTACTTTATGTTATCGGGGAGAACCTCAAAGACCTTCTGAAGGGTTGGAAAAAGTACTATGCCGATGAATTCTCAGGCGATAAGAACCTACCGGCTGATGATGGGAATACTATCAGGAAATCAAAAAAAGAGCAGATCTACCTACAGGTAAAAGTCAGTCCTACAGGAAATTATATCGCTTATGTAACTAACGATTGGGGGAGGAAGCGGGTTTGGTTGTACAATCAGGCAACAGGTAAACGTAAGATCATTTTCAGGAAAGAGCCAAAATTCGAACAGGTCGTTGATAATACTTACCCGGTAATTGCCTGGCACCCAGGTGGAAAAATTCTGACTTATATTAATGATGAAAAATCTGACCTTGAAATGTATTTTTACAGGGTCGATGAGAAAAAAACCACTAAAAGAGTTCTTCTTTATTTTGATAAGGTTCTGGATTTCTCGTATTCCCCGGAAGGTTCCCGTCTTGTTTTTTCTGCCGTAAAAGACGGGATAACAGATATTTACATTCATACCATAGCTTCTGGAACTAATGAACAGATAACCAGGGATATAGCAGATGACCTTAATCCTTCCTTTATGAAAGAGTCGCCTGACCAGATAATTTTTTCATCAAACAGGTTATCTGATACACTGACAAATACGGCTGACCCTTTTGAAAAGGTGTTAAAAACATACGACCTGTTTACATACGACTTATCAAGAAAAAACAATATCCTGGTAAGGCTTTCAGAAGGTAAATATGCCGACAGATTCCAACCGTCTGAGATCGCGAAGAATAAATTTACATACATAGGTAACCAAAATGGTATATTTAACAGGTATACATCAAAATTCGATAGTTCAATCAGCTTCATTGATACAATAGCCCACTACAGATATTATATTAATTCACAACCTACAACTAATTATGACAGGAATATTATGAACCATTCGGTAGTGAATGGTACGGATCCGTTCGGGGAGGTTCTTTTCACCAACAGGAAGTATGTTATAAGAAAAGGGCTCCAGAGTCAATCTAAACCTGTGCTTCCTGAGGAATTGGTAAATACAAAACTCAGAAATGAGAAAAATCAGTATTTTCATAAAGCTGACAGCATAGAACAGTTAAGGCAGTGGCTTATTGCAGAAGAAAAAAGAAGAAGGGATACACTTACCAAACCAATCTATGAGTATTACATCAAAAATGAACCTATAGATATAAATCATTACATATTTGAAAAAGAGAAACAGAACTACTATAATCAGTTGTGGCGGAAAAAATATATGGATATAGACTTTGATACAGGGCATATTAACCTGCCTCTGATAAGGATTTATGAGACATCTTTTTACAATAACTATATTGCTACCCAGGTAGACTTTAGCTTTCTTAATAATTCATATCAGGTTTATAGCGGGGGAGCTCCATACTTTAATCCCGGAGTAAATCTTCTGACGAAATTCGGAATAGTTGATTTGTTTGAGGATTATAGAATCACAGGTGGGTTCCGGTTCTCAGGGAATTTTGACAGCAACGAGTACTTGCTCAGTATTGAGAACCTTAAAGGTACTTTTGACAAGCAGTTAATTTACCATAGAGAGACCTTTTTCAGTTCAGATGATTCAACCCTTTTCAAAACATATACCCAGAATATCTATTTTTCACTCTCAAAACCTATAACTCCTGTATTGGCCCTGAGGGGAACTTTATCATACAGGAATGACCGGCATGTTTATCTGGCTACTGATATGGCTACTCTGAATTATCAGAATATCTCACAGCATTGGGCCAGCCTCAAGGGAGAAATAATCTTTGATAATACCCGCAAACCATGCATCAATATTTACTTTGGCACGAGGTTTAAAATATTCGGTGAATATTACAGAGAGCTGACCAGAACAAAATCCGATATGATTGTTCTTGGAATTGATTTCAGAAAATATATACGTATACACAGAGAACTTATCTGGGCTAACAGGTTTGCAGCAAGTACATCATTTGGTCCTACGAAACTGTTATACTACCTGGGCGGAGTTGATAACTGGATGGGATACCTGTTTAATAAAGTCCCGATGTTCGACAATACTATACCGGTAACACCTAACGTAAATTATGGATTCCAGACTCTTGCAACCAATATGAGGGGATTCTCACAGAATGTAAGGAACGGAAATAGTTTCGCCCTCATAAACAGTGAATTAAGGTTACCGGTAGTAAGGTACATTGCAGGTCATCCTCTGAGATCAAATTTCCTGAACAGCCTTCAGGTTATTGGATTCGGTGATATAGGAACAGCCTGGTCGGGTAAATCGCCATGGTCAGGTACGAACGGTTACGATACCGAAAAGTTTACTAATGGTCCGGTTTCAGTTACTCTTGATTCAAACAGGAACCCATTGGTAGAAGGTTTTGGCGCAGGTCTGAGAGCCCAGATTCTTGGGTACTTCGTCAGAGCTGACTGGGCATGGGGAATAGAGGACAACAATATACTTCCAAGAATTTTCTATCTGTCATTCAGTCTCGATTTTTAATTGTCACAAATAAAATATTCATTAATGGCTGGAATCAAAGAGATTATCCTGGAAAAATCTGCAGAAATGAAGGAAGAGGTGATTTCGCTCCGCCGGCATTTTCACAGAAATCCGGAGCTTTCCTTTGAAGAAACAGAAACATCACAATTTATTTGTAACTGGTTCGGAAAAAACGGAATTGGCTTCAGAAAAGGGATAGCCGGTTCAGGCATTATAGGAACGATTAAGGGCAATGGTAATGGCAGTAAGATTATTGCACTGAGAGCTGAAATGGATGCATTGCCTATAACTGAAAGAAACAAAACTGAATATTCAAGTCTCAATAGCGGAAAGATGCATGCCTGTGGACACGATGCTCATATGGCGATGCTCCTGGGAACAACAAAATTGCTTGACAGTATCAGGAATCAGTTTGGGGGAACTGTTCTATTGATTTTTCAACCTGGCGAGGAGAAATCTCCGGGAGGAGCCAGGCTGGTTATCGAATCGGGGGAACTGAATAATCCGAAGCCCGATATTGTGATTACCCAGCATATTCTTCCGGAACTTGAAACAGGAAAAGTAGGTTATAAAGCCGGCAGATATATGGCGTCGTGCGATGAAATATATATTACAGTCACCGGTAAAGGGGGCCACGCTGCCCTGCCCGGACTGACCACTGATCAGATTTATATTGCATCGAATCTTGTTATAAGACTCAAAAACGGTATGCTGGCGCAACAAGCTAAAAACAAGATACCTACTGTTCTTGGGATCGGCAGGATATCTGGTGAAGGTGCCACAAATATTATTCCGGAGAATGTATTTATAGCAGGTACCTTCAGAACATTTGATGAAAAATGGAGAACCGAAGGACTCGCACTCATAAGGTCCTTATCAGCTGAAACAGCAAAGGAATTTGGTGTCGTCATTGATGTGAATATTGCCGAAGGATACCCGGTTTTATTTAATGATGAAAACCTTACTTCAAAAGCAATTGAATTCAGTGAAGTACTTCTTGGTAAAGACAAAATCGAAACAATCGATTTCCGGATGAGTTCTGATGATTTTTCTTTCTACTCCACATTGGCCCCTTCACTCTATTACAGGATAGGAATCAGGAAAAAAGATACTGAAATGTTGAAACTTCATACTTCTGATTTTGATATTGATGAGGATGGATTGGAGACAGGTGTAGCAAATCTGAGTTGGCTGGTATACAATTTTTTAGTATCTGAAAGCTAGCTGATTAACAAATATTTTCATCATAAATTTATTATGTTTCTTTTTCAATTAAAAAAATTAAGGTAATTTTGTCCCCTAATTGTAATTAATAAATAAAAAAATAATCGAAATGGCTTACAAAATTAATGATGATTGTACTGCTTGCGGAACATGCATCGACGAGTGTCCTGTTGAAGCAATATCAGAAGGCGATATCTATAAAATTGATCCGGATATTTGCACTGACTGTGGTGCATGTGCTGATGTTTGCCCTGTTGAGGCTATTCATCCTGCATAGTATAACAATTTAAGAAATTGATACAGGGACATGCCATGGTATGTCCCTTTTCATTTCTACTGGGGGCTGTATTTAGCTTTTTCGAGGATTCCCTGAACATCTGTATTTTTAATCATTTCCTCAATTTTTGTTCCCTGGTTTTTCATCATAAATGATTCGACAATTCTGAAACCCAGCCAGACAGCTGCCCTGCCGGGTGATTCCTTTGAAAAATAACCTGTAAAAGGAGCTTCTCCGGTTAGTTTCCGTATTGTTAACTGGTCGCTGTTAAAAAGAAGATTATTCTCAATAAGATATTGCCACATCTGGCTTTCATTATTCCTGCAGAATTTCATCTGATCGGGCGTAAAACCAAAGATAATTTCATCGGAAGTTTCCGGCAACATGCATTTTTCAAAGTACTTAAGCTTACCTTCGTGAATAATTTCTGTCAATACATTGTCAGCAGAATACTTTAGTGCTGAAAAATCCCATTCTGAAGCACCCCATCCATACATACAGTCAGGAACAATATTCTCAGGTGTCATCCTTGAGGCAATATATTTGTAAATATTAAGCCTCGGATAATATTCGCAGTCGGCTCCGAGATACCTGTCAAGTCCAATACCAAGCAACGAATCTCCTGTTATGATACTATTGTTAAATCCTGTAATACAGGTAAATACACCGGGTACGCTTCTCCCGGGGAAATAATACAGATAATGACTGAAGGCTACCTGAAGCCCATCCTCAATTACCTTAATATCGGGAAATTTTTTCATCGTGAGTGCAAAGACATCATTATTCTGTTTATCCGAACAAAACCGAAGAAGCAGATCCCCGAAGGATGTGTCATTTATATCTCCAGTATTTATCACAAGGCTGAACAACTGAAGAAAACCAGCATAGTTCTTTTTGAGAGAAGGAACCATCGGTATTACCTGATCGGGATTTAAAGTAAAAAGATCTTTCTCGAGTCTCTTAATTTTAATATCTGCTTTTATTGATGATGTGTTGACCTTATAATGATTTTTTCTGCAAGAAGTCATCATCGCGGTGATCAGCAATAAAAGAATAAAGACAAAAAACCATGCTTTCATAATATTCTCTTTTTAAACATTCTAAAATAAGCACTTTTTCGCTTATAAGGCAACAATTAAAACAATACTATAACTTCACCTAATATTTATTATTTTTACAATATAGGATCTTTGATTAATTTTCAAGCGATTTGGAATATGCTGTTTATACTTACCGATACTCATATACTCTATTATGAAAGTTTTAGAATCTAATAAGATAAGTCGGGTCAAAATTCTTTTAAGTTTGCTTTTGACTATTATTCCTCTAAGCGTTATACATGCCCAGCAAAGAATAGGCTTTGGGATACATGCCGATCCTCTTGTCAGCTGGTTTACAACCGATATCAAAGAAGTCAGGAATGACGGAGCACGGGCAGGTTTTATTTTTGGATTGACATATAATAAATACTTCACCCCAAACTATTCCTTTTCAACCGGAATAAGTCTCATGAGAGCCGGGGGAAGGCTTGTTAGTCCCGATACGACTGTTATGGAGTTTTCAAAATTCAATTCGACTGTATTACCCGGGAATCCTGTCGTATATAAAATCCAGTATCTTGTATTTCCTGTTGGATTAAAACTTCAGACTAATCAGATCGGATACCTTACTTTCTTTTCCGATTTAGGACTGGATCCGAAAATTGTAGTAGGAGGAAAAGTTGATATTCCTTCACTTAACATTTCTGATGAAAATGCTTCAAAAGAATTAAGAACATTTAACCTTTCCTATCATGTTACGGCAGGTATCGAGTATTCACTTGGTGGTTCAACCGCATTGGTTTTTGGTCTGAGTTATGATAATAATTTCCTTGATATTACAAAGGACAACGGGAAACAACCGAGTGACAAAGTATCAAATAAGATACTGAGCTTCAGGTTTGGAATTAATTTTTAACACATCAGGGATGAAATTCACAGTTGCTCAGCTTAATTATCATATAGGCAATTTCACCGGTAATAAGGATTTAATCTGCAAGGCAATCAGAGAAGCAAAAGCTGCAGGATCGGATCTTATTATTTTTTCAGAACTGTGTATCCCCGGATATCCTCCTCTTGATCTGCTTGACCGGCAAGACTTTATAGAAAAATGCGACAAAACAGTGCATGAAATTGCTGAAGAATGTACCGATATTGTCGCTATTGTAGGATCTCCTACCATAAACAAAAGTTCCGGAGGCAAAAAACTGTTTAATTCGGCTCTGCTTTTATCGGAAGGAAAAATTATTTTTTCCGCAAATAAAGCTTTGTTGCCTACTTATGACATTTTTGATGAATACAGGTACTTTGAACCTGAAAAACATTTTTCTGTTTTTCTATTCAAAGGTTTAAGACTCGCAATCACAATCTGTGAGGATCTGTGGGACGAACAGCCATTCGATAATGAATTCGAAAAGACAAGGCTCTATACTCTCTCTCCTATGGAGGAGCTTGCAAAACAAAATCCTGACATAATTATCAATATCGCAGCTTCCCCATTTTCATATACAAAAATTGAAGCAAAAGAGAATATCTTCATATCAAAAGCCGCTAAGTACAAAATACCTGTAATATCAGTTAACCAGACAGGTGCAAATACAGAACTCATATTCGATGGAGCATCTATTCTTGTAAACGAAAAGGGCAAAGTATTTAATCAACTCCCGTTTTTTGAAGAAGCAGTTGAGACCTACTCATTTGAGAACATTAAGTCAGGTTCAATCTTTAAAAAGGAAAGCAAAACGGATCCTGTTCCTTTAATATACAAGGCTCTGGTAAGCGGATTGGGTGATTATTTTACTAAAACGGGTCTAAAAAGCAGTATTATCGGACTTTCGGGTGGTATTGATTCTGCCCTTTGCCTTTGCCTGGCAGTAGAGGCTCTCGGAAATGAAAACGTGAGAGTTCTGCTTATGCCCTCACGGTATTCATCTGATCATTCAGTAAAAGATGCCATAACACTTGCCAATACTGTCAGGGTAAAGTACGATATTGTAAATATTGAGAAACCGTTCAGGGCCTTTGAGGAAGATCTTGCTACTGTTTTTAATGGAATGGAGAGGGATGTTACCGAAGAAAATATTCAGGCCCGTATCAGAGCAATTCTGCTGATGGCTATCTCAAATAAGCACGGATGCATTGTTTTGAATACATCAAACAAGAGTGAAGCCGCTGTTGGATATGGTACTCTCTATGGAGATATGGCTGGCGGTTTATCTGTTATTGGCGACGTTTATAAAACTGACGTTTACAGGCTGGCAGATTATATTAACAGGAAATCCGAAATCATTCCTGAAAACATAATAAGAAAATTACCTTCCGCTGAATTAAGACCTGATCAGTTTGATACTGATTCTCTTCCAAATTACAATATTCTTGATTCAATTTTGTACCAGTATATCGAGTTACAGAAACCTGCAAGTCGTATCATTAATGATGGTGCTGATAAGGATACCGTTTTGAAAGTTATCCGGATGATCGACTTCAATGAGTACAAAAGATATCAGGCACCTCCTGTATTAAGAATCTCATCAAAGGCATTCGGTGCAGGACGAAGAATGCCGCTGGTTGCGAGGTATTAACGTGGCATTTTGCAAGAAACTATTAATGTGATCTTTACAACCACCTGTATTTGAATATGTTAAAAATTGTTAATTTGAATTTCATTAATTTCTTTTATTACCTTTGACATGCTTTTAAACATATTCATTTCATGCAATACCCTAATCCGTATATTGAGTTGTGTATTGAAGGATCTTCTTCCATTTTTAGAGGATTAAATCAGAAAGACAAAGAAACGCTTGCCCTTAAACATACCTTCGAACTAATTAAAAAGGGCCAGTTTCTGTTCAAAGAAGGAGAAAAATCGCACGGGCCGATCTGCCTTGCTTCAGGTAAAGTTAAAGTTTATAAGGATGGAGTTGGCGGAAGAGGGCAGATACTAAAGATGGTGCGTCAACAGGGATTTATCGGCTATAAAGCATTATTTACTGATATGCCGTGGCCCGTATCAGCAATGGCTATCGAAGATTCTGTTATATGTGTTTTTGAGAAAAGTTCCTTTGTAAAGACTCTGAAGAAAAACCCCGATCTTGCTGTAAAGTTTATTAAGGTTATAGCTGACGAATTAGTCTCTTCAAATAACAGAACTGTTTCACTTACTCAGAAACATATAAGAGGACGTATAGCTGAATCGCTATTAATATTACGCGACACATACGGATATGAAGCAGATGGCAAAACTATCCGGATTGCACTGTCAAGAGAGGATGTTGCCAGCCTGTCGAACATGACTACATCAAATGCCATCCGTACTCTCTCCAACCTCGCCTCTGACAACCTGATTGAAATTACCGGAAGAAGGATCAGTATCCTTGACAGCATTACCCTCGAACATATAAGCGAGTTGGGTTGATTTGTCAAAAGTTAAAATCCCGATTGGTTATTATTCCCTGAAGAAGACCCGCTTCACACGTTTTGGTATTGATGTAAGTATCTCATAAGGAATAGTCTGACATTTCTCAGCAATTTCATCAATTGAAATTTTTTCACCGAATATCTCGGCTTCATCACCGGTTTCAGTATTCAGTCCGGTAATATCTGCCATACACATGTCCATGCATATATTTCCGATTATTGACACTCTTGAACCTTTTATAAACAGATTTCCGTTCCTGTTACCTAGTTTCCGGTTTAAACCATCAGCATAACCTACAGGCAAAATAGCAATAATTCTTTCATCTTCAGACACATCTGCACAGCCATAGCCTACAGGTTCACCTGCCTTTATTCGCTTAATCTGTGAAATCCTGGTCTTGAACCGTCCGGCTACTTTCAGATTGAGACCTTCAAAATGTCCGACTCCGTACAGCCCTATACCCGGCCTTACCATTTCAAACTGATATTGAGGGAAACGGACAATACCGGAAGAATTAAGAATATGACGAAGAAAACTGTATCCTAAGGTATTGTGAATCTGACCAACAGCTCTTAAAAAAACTTCAACCTGGTGCTCACTAAAATGATCGAGGGCGGGGTCATCACTTCCTGCCAGATGTGAGAAAACCGAAACGACTCTTACACACTCAAGTTCTTTAATCCTTTTGGCAAGACAATCCACATCCTCCGGCAGAAAACCAAGCCTGTGCATTCCGGAATCAATTTTAATATGAACGGGATAGCTTATCAGTCCATGCCGGGAAGCCACCCCTACAAAATGTTCAAGAGATGAAAGACTATATATTTCAGGTTCAAGAGAATATTTTATCATTAATTCTGCTGCTGAAGGATCAGGATTCATAACCATAACCGGCAATGTTACTCCTGAGTTTCTCAACTCAACTCCCTCGTCAACATAAGCTACAGCCAGATAACTTACCTGGTGGTATTCAAGTAAAGCTGATATCTCAGCAGGTCCGGCACCATAAGCGAATGCTTTGACCATAGCCATAATCCGGGTACCTGGATTAAGTTGACGGCGGAATTCATTAAGATTATGAGATATGGCATCGAGGTTTACTTCCAGAACTGTCTGATGAATCTGTTTTTCAAGCAATTTGCTTATTTTCTCAAACTCATAGATCCTAGCACCTTTAAGAAGTATTATTTCATTTCTGAAATCAGCATTATTAAAACTATTGACAAATTCATCTGTAGCATAGAAAAATCTGGCTCCATCCTCGAATAGTTTTCTGTTTCTGACCAGGGCATTTCCAATGCCGATAAACTTTTTAATTCCGGTCTTCCTTATCAATCGGGCAACCTCTCCATATAAATCCTTTTCATCCCTGCCACTCTGAACAAAATCAGAAAGTATCAGAGTAGTTTCCCGGCCATGTTGTGATTTAAGGTACTCAATAGCCATCCCAAGTGAACCAGGATCTGAATTATAATAATCCTCTATTAGCTGACAATTATTTATTCCACTCTTCATCTCCATCCTCATAGCAACAGAAACGAGACCTGAAATCCCTCTTGAAATGATTTCAGAAGGAGTCCCTAGTGCAAGGCATACCGCAGCAACAGTGATAGCGTTTTCTACTGAAGCCCTGTCAGTGAATGGAATCTCAAAATCGTTGGAAATACCATTAAAGCTCATCACTAAACCCGTACGGCCTCCTGGCAAGGTGCTCTTTTTAACAAATATTTTGGCCCGGGAATCTTCCGTAGACCAGTCTACCAGTTTCTTTGAGCTTAAAATTCTATTGTTCAGGATTGACTGGTGAATAAGTACATGATCTCTGCAATATATTATTAAAGAGGAATTTGCAAAAAGTTTGAGCTTTTCCTCTACTTTCATCTTATTATCAGTGAAATTCTCACTATGGGCATCACCGATATTCGTTATTACACCAATATCAGGATCGATAACCTTCTGAAGTTTAGTCATCTCGCCAGGCAATGATATCCCGGCCTCAAATATTCCAAGTTTATATTTGTCATCGAGTTTGAGGACTGAAAGAGGCACTCCTATCTGGGAATTATAACTTTTTGGGCTTCTTATAACTGATGTCGTCAGACCAAGGATATCTGCCAGCCACTCTTTGACAACTGTCTTACCGGCGCTTCCGGTGACTGCTATTATTGGTGAGCCAAATGATTTACGTGTATTACAGGCTAATAATTGTAATGCCTCAATTGTATTTACAACTGATATGAAAGCTGCTTCGCTATATTTTTCAATCTGTTCGGGAAGCCTTTCCACAACAAATATCCTGATACCCTTCTGATAAAGGTTGCCAATAAAAGTATGTCCGTCATGATTCTTTCCTTTTAATGCAAAATAAAGAAGACCCTCGGTCATACTTAACTGGCGGGTATCAGTTACTATTTCTGTAACCAAAAGGTCAGGAGGGCCAGTCAGTTTCCCTTTTACAATTGTAGCAATATCCGATGAGTTGAGCTTCAATAGTTATTTGTTTAATGCTGTATTATAGCAATTCCTGCATAGAGGTTCATAGAGATTTTTTTCACCCAGGAGAACAACCTGTTCATCTTCTGATTTTCTGAAAGAATACTGGGCAAGATTTCCGCATCTCATACATATTGCGTGTACTTTTGTAACATATTCAGCAACAGCCAGAAGCGCAGGCATAGGTCCGAATGGTTTTCCCATAAAATCCATATCGAGTCCGGCAATAACTATCCTGATACCATTATCAGCCAGCGTATTACAGACTTCAACAATAGAGTTGTCAAAAAACTGCGCTTCATCTATTCCGACAACGTCTACATCGCCAGCCAGAAGTAAAATTGCTGAAGAGTTGTCGACAGGAGTTGAAACAATTGATTTGTCATCATGCGAAACGACTCTTGTTTCAGAATATCTCTTATCAAGTGATGGCTTGAAGATTTCCACCTTTAACCCTGCAAACTGGGCTCTTCTTAACCGTCTGATCAACTCTTCGGTTTTACCTGAAAACATTGATCCTGTTATAACCTCAATAGATCCCTTTTTCCCGGTCAGCCTTACTGAATTTTCAAGAAAGTCCATCTGTAATGAATGTCATATGTCAAAACTTAAATAGTAGTTTTATTCATCGATGACTTGCTGAATAATCGTTACTTTTGCAAAATAAGGAAAATGGTTTGTTAAATTAACATCAAAATGTATGGATTTCAAATCGACCATTGATTTAATTATTAAAGATCTCAATGAAGCCTCTGAAATAATTGATGATCTGAAAAAATATCCTGGTGTACCTGCTTTACAGGTAGAACTCGCGAAATCGAAATGCAGAAGTGCAGGTGAGGTTATTGCTCTTCTTAAAAGCCTGAGTTACAGTGAACCTTTAAATGATGAGCCTGATCGTGAAAAACAACTTTTCCAGTTGCATGATGAAGCAAAAGTACATTTAAAACCAGAACGGGTAATTCCGATTCCTGAAGAAAAGAAAAAAGTATCAAAACCCGGAGGATCCACTTCTTCTTATGTTGAAAAGAGAATAGAAACAAGCAGCCCTGTTAAGAAACCAACAGAATCGTCTATAGTTGCTGATAAGTTTAGCCCTGTTGCAGACTTGTACAGTGAACAGTCAGGAAGTGCGAAAGCTGAAAGAGATTTATCGGATCTCCTTATGGCCAAACCGATAAACAGTTTATCTGAGGCAATAGGCCTCAGTGACAAATTTCTCTTTATTGGAGAAATATTTGAAGGCGATAAAGAGGCCTATGCGCAGGCAATCTCCCGCCTCGACAAAGCTGAAAATCTGGAGGATGCTATGGCAATAATCATGAGTTATACCGGTGAAAAGTCTGAAAACGAGGCAGTCATACAACTTCTTAATCTTGTAAAGCTGAAACTTCCATCAAATGAGTAAACTTTTTCTGGTACCTACTCCTATCGGTAATCTCCAGGATATTACCTACAGGGCAGTAGAAATTCTTGGAAGTGTCGATCTGATTCTTGCAGAAGATACCCGGCAAACAAAAAAATTACTTAATCATTACAATATTGCCACCCCGCTTCAGTCACATCATATGTTTAATGAGCACAAAAGGGTAGAATCTATCTGTTCCAAACTTCTTGACGGACAGACGATTGCGCTAGTCTCCGATGCAGGGACTCCCGGGATTTCTGATCCCGGGTTCTTACTCGTGAGAACATGTGTTGAAAAGGAGATTCCTGTAGAAACTCTGCCCGGACCTACGGCTCTGATTCCGGCACTTGTAAATTCCGGACTACCATGCGACAGATTCTGTTTTGAGGGATTTCTGCCTCCCAAAAAAGGCAGAAATAAAAGAATGACGGGATTAATTGAAGAGACGAGGACAATGGTTTTTTATGAATCACCTTATCGCCTGATAAAAACTCTGGATGAATTAGCAATGCATTTTGGTCCCGATCGCAATGCATCAGTTTCCAGGGAGTTAAGTAAGATGTTCGAGGAGAATGTCAGAGGTACTTTATCATTCCTTTCAGAATATTATACAAATAAACCACCAAAAGGAGAAATAGTAATCGTAGTGGCAGGTAAGAAGTATTAGATAATTACTGTAAGTTAATACTTCATTCCTTCTTTAACTTTTACCCCGTTTTATTGTTAAAATTTTATGAAACATTTTATCCTGATAATTCTGGTTATACTATGTTCCTTCCCATTTGCTCATTCTCAGATTCTTAAGGGTAAAATTACAAACCAGTCAGGGGAACCCATTCTATATGCAACTGTATATATTCAGGAATTAAAACAGGGGACAACATCGAATACAAACGGAGACTATGAGATCAGGTTACCGGCCGGCAGGTATACGGTCATTTACCAGAGTCTTGGTTATCAACCGGTATATGTCAATATTACTTTGTCTGAGGGGACCTTGTCAAAGAATGTGATCCTTACTATGCAGTATTATGAGATCCCTGAGGTCAGAATTTCCGCATCAGGGGAAGATCCTGCATATAACATAATGAGGAAAGCAATTGGAATGGCTCCATATTACCTTAATAATGTAAGCTATTATAAAGCCGAGGTCTATCTTAAAGGTAATCTGGTCATTAACAAGATCCCCAGGTTGTTGCAGAAGTCCATGAAATTTGAAACTTCAGCGAACGAAACCTCTGTTTCTGCAGGGTCAAAGCCTAAAAGTGAGGAAAAATTATTAAAAGCAGGTGACTCCTTTCTTATGGAATCGTTTAATGAGATTGAATTTACCGCTCCCGACAAATACTTTCAGCGGGTGATATCATATAACAGCACATTTCCAGCCCAGGGGAATGAGATATCACCTATGGAATTTATCCAGGCAAGTTTCTATCAGCCTGTTCTTGCAGACATGGCAATCTCACCTATGGCACCAAATGCTTTTTCGCATTACAACTTTAAATACCTCGGAGCTTCCAGGCAAAGAGATTTTACGATAAATAAGATTCAGGTAATACCGAAACGTAAAAGTCAGCAGCTATTTGAGGGCACAATTTACATTATTGAAGATCTCTGGTGCCTGCAAAGTGTTGACCTTATCAATGAGAATCTTTTTGGTAAAATAAAAGTTCAGCAATTATATATCCCCGTTCTGGAGGATATATGGATGCCTGTAAGTCACAAATTTGAAATTAATATCGGTATCATAGGTTTTAAAGCTGATGTTGGCTATGCAAGCTCTGTCAGATATACCGAGGTCAGACCAAACCTTTCTC
>Ga0302284_1000135_pt1 | contig 39894 bp, 40 predicted proteins | sample III_Fen_E2_1_FD_198760 | JGI IMG/M metagenome (GOLD analysis project Ga0302284, IMG submission 198760) | Peat permafrost microbial communities from Stordalen Mire near Abisko, Sweden - III_Fen_E2_1 | ecosystem: Environmental > Terrestrial > Soil > Wetlands > Permafrost | place: Sweden: Abisko...
TCTTCATCAGCCTGCATTGCAGACATTAAAATGGCTGAGAGTGATAGGGGATACAATTTTTGCTTCCGGCACGGTTGCCCTTGCATGGTTCATTTTCGGACTGAAGGGAGGCTGGAGTATAGAAAAAAATAGTGCATGAAGTGTTTAAAGTATACAGAGTGACTTCTTCACAATTTTAGGCACTCCAAACTCCAGGCACTTTTGTTTAATAATAACTACTCTCTGGTTGTTTTATACTTATCAGCTTATTAACTTAGTGGTTTCAAATCATAAAAATATTCTGATATGTTTAAAAGTGAAGTATATAACAGGAGGAGAGAGGAACTCCACAAAAAAGTTAAGTCAGGAATTGCTCTTTTTATAAGCAATACCGAGGCAGCTATGAATTATCCTGATAACACTTACCATTTCAGGCAGGATAGTGATTTCTTATATTATTTCGGACTTGATCTTCCGGGATTCACCGGACTTATGGATTTCGATTCGGGAAAGGACCGGATATTCAGTAACGACATCGATATGGATGACATCATATGGATGGGTCCACAACCGAAAGTCAAAGATCTTGCATTGAAATGCGGTATTACGGAAACCGCACCTATGGTTAAGCTGGAGGAAACCATTAAGAATGCTTTGTCAAAGAAAAGGAAAATTCATTTTCTTCCTCCCTACCGTGGCGAAACAAAGATAACCCTTGGTAAGCTTCTGAAAGAGAACCCCTGCCAGATGAAAACAAATGCATCGGTTGATCTGATTAAGGCTGTTATCTCTATGCGATCAATAAAAGAAAAAATTGAAATTGATGAAATAGAAAAGGCCGTTGAGATAGCCTACGAAATGCATGTTACTGCGATGAAGATGTGCAAGCCGGGTGTCAGGGAGCAGGATATTTTCGGAACCCTTGAAGGTATAGCTCTGTCAAAAGGGGGCGGGACTTCATTCCCGATAATCTTAAGCATAAACGGACAGACTCTTCACAACCATTCTCATGGGAACATTCTGAGTAAAGGCAAAATGATGGTAACCGATGCAGGGGCTGAAACAAACCTTCATTATGCATCCGATATAACCCGTACTACCCCGGTAGGAGGAAAATTCAATGAGAAGCAAAGAGAGATATATGAAATTGTGCTGAAAGCAAATACTGAAGCGATAAAAGCGACTAAACCGGGAATGTCCAATCGTGATTTGCATTTTATGGCATGTAAGATCATAACATCTGAAATGAAAAATTTAGGATTGATGAAAGGTGATGTTGATGAGGCTGTTGCTTCAGGAGCTCATGCACTCTTCATGCCACATGGACTTGGTCATTTGATGGGGCTCGATGTTCATGACATGGAAGCTCTGGGAGAAAATTTTATAGGGTATAATGATGAGGTAAAAAGAAGCGAACAGTTTGGCACTGCATTTCTGCGATTTGCTCTGCCTTATAAACCGGGTCATGTATTTACTGTTGAACCGGGATGCTATTTCATTCCTGAACTTATTGAAAAATGGAAAGCTGAAGGGAAATTCAAAGAATTCATTAACTATAGTAAGATTGATGCGTATATGTCAATTGGAGGTATACGGATTGAGGATAATGTTTTGATTACCGAAAAAGGGCATAAGATTCTCGGTAAGCCAATTCCAAAAACTGTAAAAGAGGTAGAATCTGTCTGTTCCTGAATCTCTCTTTAACTCTGTGGAAGGACGCATCATAAATCATGGGACGTTTGTTTGCTATAAGTGATATTCATGGTTGTTTTAAACCATTTTATGAGCTGGTTTTCAATGCAATCAAGCTGACAAAACTCGACCAGCTTATTCTTCTTGGCGATTATATTGATCGGGGAAATCAAAGTAAAGAAGTTATAGATTTCATCATTGATCTTAAAAGAGAAGGTTTCCGGATTACGCCGCTTACCGGAAATCATGAGGTGATGCTTATTAACTCCTATTATGACCAGGATGAATTGCCATTATGGTTGATAAATAGCGGATTGACAACCATGGAAAGTTTCCACATAAAGAGTATCATGGATTTAGATAACCTTTATTTGAGATTTTTTATCGGGCTCGAATATTATAAGATTATAGGAAATTTTGTTTTTGTACATGCCGGCTTCAATGACATGGCACCTGATCCGTTTCTAGATAAAGATGGTATGATTTGGGAATGTGGACTCTCATATAGCAATCCCATGCTATCGGGCAAAACTATTGTTCATGGCCATCGTCCTAAAACCGTCTCTTTTGTTGAAAAACTTATAAGTGAAAGATCAAAGATAATTCCTATAGATACAGGTTGTGTCTATGAGAAGGAGACAGGTTATGGAATACTTTCCGCACTCGAGGTAAATAGCATGACCCTGTTTTCAGTTACTAACTACTAAAAATCATCGCATTTATATGATTTTAAAAATGGGTCTATCCTCAGATTTTTTTTTCAGAAGGCTTTATAGAATTCTCTATTAAGCCTGGCAATATTTGTAAGTTTGATCTCTTTCGGGCATTCTGCTTCACATGCCCCGGTATTTGAGCAATTTCCGAATCCAAGTTCATCCATCTTCCTGACCATCGCTCTTACTCTCTCTTTTGCCTCAATACGTCCCTGTGGAAGAAGGGCGAACTGAGATATTTTTGCTGAAACGAACAGCATAGCTGAAGCATTTTTGCAGGCAGCTACACATGCACCACAACCGACACAGATGGCTGAATCAAATGCATCGTCAGATTTCTTCTTCTGAACGAGGATAGAATTGGCTTCAGGCGCTGCCCCTGTATTTACAGAAATAAATCCACCTGCAATCTGGATCTTGTCGAAAGCACTTCTATCGACTATCAGATCTTTGATTACAGGGAAAGGTTTTGCTCTCCATGGCTCAACCCAAATCGTTTCTCCTTCGTTAAAGTATCTCATTGACAGATTACATGTGGTAATTGCAGGTACCGGTCCATGGGCATGACCGTTAATATACATCCCGCACGACCCGCATATACCTTCACGGCAGTCATGGTCAAACGCTACAGGATCCTTGTCCTCTTCAACAAGTTTTTTGTTCAGAGCATCAAGCATCTCCAGGAATGCCATCTTAGGAGATACATTATCCATTTTGTAGGTTTCAAAGTTACCTTTGGCACTTGCATTTTTCTGGCGCCATATTTTAAGTGTTAACTTCATATCCTTCTTAATCTATTTTGTCCTGATTGAAAAAAAATAATCATTTTATAATATTGCACAGGGCTCAGGGTAATTCAGAAACATTTCCTTCTTTGCACTTTCCCCTGAGCTCTGAGCTCTGTGCTCATTTATAGCTTCTTACCTTCATCTCCACATATTCAAACTTAAGTTCTTCCTTATGAAGTATCTGAGGTTTGCCTTCACCTGCATATTCCCATGCTGCCACATAAGCGAATTCTTCATCATTCCTGAGGGCTTCTCCGTCAGGAGTCTGAAACTCTTCCCTGAAATGAGCGCCGCACGACTCTTTTCTGTTAAGTGCATCATTTACAAGAAGTTCAGCAAGTTCGAAGTAATCTGCAACCCTTCCTGCCTTTTCGAGTTCCTGGTTAAGCTCAGTAAATTCACCCGGAACATTAAGGTCTCTCCAGAACTCATCCTTTAGCTCTTTAATTAATACCAGGGCTTTTTTAAGTCCCTCTTCGTTTCTCACCATTCCGCAATAGTCCCACATTACCTTACCCAAACGTTTATGAAATGATGATGCGTTTTGTTTTCCTTTTATTGAAATAAATTTATTAAGTCTCTCGATAACTGTTTTTTCAGTCTCTTCGAATTCAGGCTTTTCGGTTGATATTTTTGGAACCCTGATCTCGTCTGCCAGATAATTACTTATGGTATTTGGAAGAATAAAATAACCGTCTCCGGATGCCTGCATAAGAGAACTTGCTCCCAGACGGTTTGCACCATGATCAGAGAAATTCGATTCTCCTATTGCATAAAGTCCGGGAATGGTAGTCATCAACTCATAATCAACCCACAATCCTCCCATAGTGTAATGTCCTGCCGGATAAATACGCATAGGCTCTTCATATGAGTCAATACCTGTGATGGTTTTATACATATCGAAAAGATTGCCATATTTGTCCTCTATCGATTTCTTTCCTTGTTTCTTAATTGAATCTCTGAAATCAAGATTAACAGCAAGTCCTGTCTCACCGATACCAAAACCTGCATCGCAGCGTTCCTTAGCTGCTCTGGAGGCAACATCTCTGGGCACGAGATTTCCAAAAGCAGGGTATCTTCTTTCAAGAAAATAATCCCTTTCTTCTTCCGGGATCTCATTTGCAGGTCTTGTGTCTCCTTTGGTTTTCGGTACCCAAACCCGTCCATCATTACGGAGTGACTCCGACATGAGAGTGAGTTTCGACTGGAACTCATTTAACTGGGGAACACATGTAGGATGTATCTGTACAAAACTCGGATTGGCAAAAAAGGCTCCTTTCTTATGCGCTTTCCATGCAGCCGATGCATTTGAATTTACGGCAAGAGTTGAAAGGAAATAAATTGTTCCATAACCTCCGGTTGCAAGAACAACTGCATGTGCAGCATGCCTTTCAATTTTGCCTGTTATGAGGTTACGGGCAATAATTCCGCGAGCCTTGCCGTCAATCAGAACAAGATCGAGCATTTCCCGACGAGGGTACATCGTTACGTTACCTTTCTTTATCTGCCTGTTCAGAGACGAATATGCTCCGAGCAGACATTGCTGCCCTGTCTGTCCCTTGGAATAAAAAGTTCTGGACACCTGGACACCCCCGAATGAACGGGTATCGAGAGTTCCGCCATAATCACGGGCAAAAGGTACTCCAAGAGCTGTATAATGGTCAATAACCTGATTGCTTACTTCAGCTGCCCTGTAAACATTTGCTTCTCGTGCTCTGAAATCACCTCCCTTAATCATATCATAGAACAGTCTGTATGCACTGTCCCCGTCGCTCTGATAGTTTTTTGTTGCATTTATTCCACCCTGAGCTGCAACAGAATGAGCCCTTCTGGGTGAGTCCTGGTAGCAGAATGTTTTTACACTATATCCGAGTTCACCAAGTGCAGAAGAAGCTCCGGCTCCCGATAAACCTGTGCCTATGACAATTATTTCAAGCTTTTTTTTATTTGCAGGGTTGACAAGTTTAACAGAAGCTTTATAATTAGTCCATTTCATTGCTAACGGACCATCTGGTATCTTTGAATTTAATTTTCCCATGGTTAAAATTTTTTCCTTTTGGATCTATCTGAAAAGCCATAAAGTGATTGAAATAAAAGCAAAGCCTGCCGGAATAAGGATAGCATAAATCAGGGCAACAACCTTAACTATTGGCGACCATAACCTGTGATTCAGACCGAGTGTCTGGAAAGCTGAATAAAAAGCATGAAAAAGGTGAAACCCCAGGAGTGCAAAACAAGTAAGATAAATGATATCATAGGCAGGGATCTTAAAAAGATTATGAGCAACAGAATAAAAATCCTCCGGATTCCCCTTAACTATACCAAGTTTTATAAAGTAAAAATTGAACCAGTGAAGGATAAGAAAAGTAAAAATTGTTGCTCCGGTCCAGATCATAAACTTTGAGAAGAATGATATCTCCGATTTGTTACCGATTACATATCCGACAGGACGGGCAATCCAGTTTTGGATCTGAAGAAGAATCCCCCATGAGATATGAATAAGTATCGTTCCAAAAAGGACAATTTCCATAATTTTTATCAATGGGAAAGTTGCCATAAAGTGGGCTGCAATGTTAAAAGGTTCCGGTTCACTTTTAAGCAACATCAGGTTGATAATCAGATGAAGCGGCAAAAAGGTGAGCAGGAATAAACCTGCCAACGCCATTACAAATTTCTTGGTAATTGAGGAGAACAAAATTTTACTCATTGGTTATTAAATGTTTAGAGTTTATCTTTTTGTCGGGAGAAGTAAGTTTATCAAAGTTGTAACTATTAAATCAGATTTACAATTCTTGAATTACTTCTTAAGGAAGTCAATGGCATATTTAAGAGTTGTATCAATCTGTTCCCAGATAGGATAAAATCCTTTGTTATCCAGAATATTACGGGCGATATATGCTTTTAACTGGGTATGGATAATTGCGCCCGATGTTTTTAATCCTGCGGGATCTTTCTTTATGCCGTTCGTTGCTGCAAACTGTACAAACTGGTCCAGAAGAGCCTGTTTATCAAGATATTTATTCATCTCTCCTGGTTCGATATATTTCTTGAGTACTTCCCTGTGGTTCTCAGTAAATTTAAGTGCAAACTTGTAAATAAAGGATCTTACTTTCAGGAAATATGGTGATACTCCGGAAGTATCTACGGGTACAAATTTGTCGGGCATTATACCTCCACCTCCATATACTATATGACCTCCCGGAGTTGTAAATTTCAGAGAGTCAGAAAAATGAATACTGTCAGAAACTTCAAACTCACCATGGATATACCTGGTGTTAAGATCATCATAGTATTTTTCATATCCATCTTTGTAAGGCTTTTGTATTGACCTTCCCGTTGGCGTATAATAACGGGCGATGGTAAGGCGCATTCCGGAACCGTCTGAGAATGGAATGGGCTCCTGAACCAATCCTTTTCCGAAAGAACGCCGTCCAATAATGGTTCCGCGGTCATTATCCTGCAGGGCTCCGGCAAGTATCTCACTTGCCGATGCACTCCATTCATCGATAAGGACAACGAGGTTTCCTGTCTCAAATTCTCCTTTACCCGTAGCTTTTGCTTCACTTCGGGGAGAAGCACGTCCTTTTGTATAAACGATCAGTTGACCCTCTTTCAGGAACTGGTCCGCTACCTGAATGGCTGCTTCCATTATGCCCCCTGAGTTGCCACGGAGATCAAGTATGAGACTGCTCATTCCATGATCTTTAAGATCCCTGAGCCCTTTCATGAATTCGTCAAAGGTCGTCATGGCAAAGGTGTTGATCTTAATATATCCGATATGATCATTCACCATATAATCAACGTCAACACTATATATGGGAATTTTATCGCGGGTTATTTCAAAAGGCAGAAGCTCTTTCTGACCACTTCGGAGAATTTTTATCTTAACGATTGTACCCCTCGGACCCTTTAGCATACCCATAATTTTTTCATCAGGTATGTGTTTGCCGGCAACCAGAGAATCATTGACATACAGGATCTTATCTCCTGGTAAGAGACCTAGTTTTTCGGAGGGCCCACCCGGAATAGTACTTATTATAAGGATTGTATCGGTAAGCATACTGAATGATATCCCAATTCCTTCAAAGTTGCCCTGCAAAGGTTCATTGGCACGGGCCAGATCCTTAGCAGGAAAATATACCGAATGTGGATCGAGCTTTTTTAGTATTGCCGGGATTGCAGTCTCAACCAAATCATTCCGGTTAACTGAATCAACATAATTCGACTCAATTATATTCAGAATACTGTTTAACTTATCGTTTCTTGACCTGATATTTGAACGCTGGGGTAGGTCTTTATCAGACGGAAGGTACCGTCCGATTATAATGCCCAGGGCCAGCGATATACCCAAAATTATAGGGAGAAAAACTATCTTTTTTGAATTATTGAAGTTCATAAATTTCTTTTTCTGTGTCAATATATACCAATTCTATTCCTGCACGTTTCAGAAGATCAAGACCATCAGTTTTATGATACCTGTTACAATAAACAACTCTTTTTATACCGGATTGAATGATGAGTTTTGAACATTCCATGCAAGGTGAGGTAGTAACATAAAGGGTTGAGTCTTCACTGGAGTTATTCGACTTCGCAACTTTTGTAATGGCATTTGCTTCTGCATGTAGAACGTATGGTTTTGTAATATTATTTTCATCCTCACATATATTTTCAAATCCTGAAGGGGTCCCGTTATAGCCATCAGAAATAATCATCTTAGCTTTCACGATAAGAGCACCTACCTGCCTTCTGATACAATACGAATTCTGTGCCCAGATGAGCGCCATTTCCAGATAACGTTTATCAAATGCCATCTGTTTTTCACCATAAGGCTTCAGATCGGTCTTCTCTGACATTCTAATCTGAGTTTATATCAATTTTTAAAGGGTTCAAAGTTAATTAATTTATAATTGTTTTACTAATCAGATTAACCGGGTGCTCTTCATTGAAAAATGATAGGAATTTTAAGAAATATTCCTCAGGTTGTAATTATTCTTATGGTCGGATTGTTAAAAATAGAGATGAATACTTTAATTTTGGATTTCTATACCTGGTTTAACAGAAAAAGTAACTATTCCGGATGACAAAATTTTTGCAATCATGTTCAATACAGACCACTTACATCCATTAATCGTGCACTTCCCGATTTCCCTTATCACAGCAGGATTTATAGGAGGAATAATGGTCTATGATTTCATGTCAGGGCAATGAAATAGGTACATTTAATATCTCTACCTTTCAATGTCGCCATACAGAGCGGTTTCCTGATAACTCTCAAATATTATTGAATAATTCAGACGGATGGTTAATAACATTTTGACTTATTAACTGTTTCTTAAAAAAGCTAAATATAATTTTAAACCCTGTACTTAAGATGGTATTACATTTACCCTATCATAGGAGTAAATGCAGGAATTTTTTATAAGGAAACAATATAAATATGAAAAAGGCTTTATCAGTTTTTCTGTTTTTGATAGTTTTTGCAGGTTTATCGGGCCAGACTAAATTCACAGATAATAGGGATGGCAATGTTTATCGTACAATTACTGTCGCAGGTGTTACCTGGATGGCAGAAAACCTGAAATATAAGGCAATAAGCGGAGCGTTCTATTTTGATAATGATTCAAATAATATCCCGGAATATGGTATTCTCTACGAGTGGAAAACAGCTTTAAACTCCTGCCCTTCTGGTTGGCATCTTCCCACAGGCACGGAATTTCAAGCGCTTTTAAATCAATTGGAACAACAAGAGTCATGGGGGAAAATAGCGTCTGAGCAGGCTTCTTTCGGTATTCAGCTTGGTGGAATGCAGGATTATGAAGGCACATTTTCAGAGATGGATGAAAGTGGCTATTATTGGACTTCCACTGAATATGACAAAAGTAATGCAGAATATTTCAGTTATCTGCTTATTGACGATAAACCGGTGACTGATATCTCGAGGAAAGTTGATATTGCCGATATACACGGAACAGAAAAGTCAAATAAATATTCTGTACGTTGTCTCAAGAATTAATATTTGCTGAGGAGATAATACAATTTCTGAAAGGTCTGGAATTTAAGGATCCGCTTCCTGAAGGTATTTCAGTTATGAATCCATACCGCGATAATCCCGAGATAATTCCTGTTATTTCAAAGTTCTATAATAAATTCTATAACGACTCCAATCTCAGGTATCTTATACTGGGTATTAATCCCGGCAGGTTTGGCGCAGGAGTTACAGGAATTCCTTTTACCGACAGCAAAAGACTTTCTGAAAAATGCGGATTGTCAATACCGGGAGTCAATACATTCGAAACATCTTCAGTATTTGTTTATGAGATGATTGATGCCTATGGAGGTGTAGAGAAATTTTATAAAAAATATTTTGTAAGCGCTGTATGTCCGCTTGGATTTACAGCTGTCAGCAGTAAAGGGAAGAGTATCAATTACAATTACTATGACAGCAAAAAGTTAACAGAAGCGGTTAGAGATTTCATCATAGATAATCTTACCAGACAACTTGAATTCGGATTTAAGCGCGATAAATGTTTTTGTCTGGGAACAGGTAAAAACTATAAATTTCTTGTTCAATTAAATAATGAACTGAAGTTCTTCGATAAAATAGTGCCGTTGGAACATCCCCGTTATATAATGCAATACAAGTCAAAGCAGAAACAATCTTATATTATAAGGTATATTGAAGAATTCCGAAAAGTCTGAAAATTCTGATCCTTTTCTCCTTACTCAAATCAACTTCATCTGTTAGCGAATATCTGTAAACCGGATTAATTAATTATTTTTAACATCAGAAATAGAAATTCTAAGGCATTATTGTTAAGAAAACAAAGTTTTATGGGTAAGACTAAAGCTAAGAGTTATAACATGTTAATCATCATTCCTTTGGTATTAATGCTCATAGCAGGTTGTGCCACCCAGCATAAATATAAAAAGTATAAGCCTATTCCATGCCCATGCGAGAAAGAGAATAAACGATAATACTCATCCTTTAATTTTAATGGGTCTATTTAAAAATCTCTTGTTCTAATTTTTCAAAAAATATTTAACGTATTTATACGTCATATTAAAATATAACGTATATTTACGTCAAATATAGGATAGCGATGGCATATACTAAAAGTGAACTCTTTAGTCGTGAACTCCAGGATTGTTCCACTCTGTTTAAAGCATTAGCACATCCCGCCCGTCTTGCGATTCTTAAATATCTGGCCGAAACAAAAACTTGTATTACGGGCGATCTGGCAGATGAGCTTCCACTTGGAAGAACAACAGTTAACCAGCACCTTAAAGAATTAAAGGATGCCGGTTTGATCCAGGGCACAACTGAAGGGGCGAAAACCTGCTATTGTTTAGACCCCGGGAGAATAAGGGAGCTTAAAAAAATGACAGAAAAATTTATAAACGACATTAATATTACTGCAGTTTTTGATTGCGAATAATTAAAACTAAATCATTTTCAAATTTTCAAATTATCGAAATATGAGGATACTTATTTTATGTACCGGCAATAGTTGCAGAAGTCAGATGGCACAAGGATTTCTTCAATCATTCGATAGCCGGATTGAGGTCCGGTCAGCAGGAACTTTTCCGGCATTAAAAGTTAATCCCTATGCAGTCAAAGTGATGGGAGAAGCCGGAATTGACATCACCTCCAACTCACCAAAGTCAGTTGATGAATTTCTGAGTGATGAGTGGGATTATGTAATTACCGTCTGTGATGATGCAAAAGAAACATGTCCTGTCTTCCTTGGCAGAGTGAAGCATCGCGTACATTTTGGATTTGAAGATCCGTCAAACGTTGCAGGTTCAGAGGAATTCATTTTGAGCGAATTCCGGAGGACCAGAGATGAAATAAGAACTACATTCCACAAGTTTTATAACGATTTCTTAATTTGATATGAAAAACTCATTTTTGGACGGGAATATAACAGTTTCCGATGCTGTTATCCCGATCGTATCCACAAGTATTGATTTTGAAGATTTTCTTGGCGCTGTTATGGTACGCTGGGGAATTAACCGTAATCATTACAGAGTTAGTCCCGGACTCTATGCTATAGGCAAACCAAGTCGCGAATCCGATGTATTTGTGACTGCAAATTACAAGCTTTCTTTCGATGCTGTGCGCAAAAATCTATCAGGAGAGAATGGCTGGATACTGGTTTTAGATACCAAAGGTGTAAATGTGTGGTGCGCAGCTGGGAAAGGAACTTTCGGCACAAAGGAACTTGTGAACAGGATCAGAATGGTTGAGCTTGAGAAAGTTGTGAATCACAGACGTTTGATCCTGCCACAATTGGGAGCAACCGGAGTTGCTGCTCATAAGGTCAGGGAGGAGACTGGTTTTAATGTTCATTATGGGCCTGTCCGCGCTTCTGATATTAAAGAATTTATCAGCAATGGCTACAAAGCTGACAAGGAAATGAGAAAAGTCACATTTGGATTTAAAGACCGCATAAAGCTCGTTCCAAATGATTTTATGTATGGTAAATTTTATCTCCTGGGAGCAATGGCAGCGCTTTTTATAATCTCAGGACTAAACAGCAACGGTTTTTCTTTCAGGGAATTTTCCTCGGAAGGCGGTCCGGCAATTTTGAAAATCTTTCTTGCTTACATTGCAGGGATTGTCATTACACCAATGTTTCTCCCTTATCTTCCCGGAAGGCATTTTTCTCTGAAGGGATTTTTTGCCGGGACCCTTATTTTTCTGATCCTGCTTATGCTAAAATCTTCAGGAAGAGATCTGATTGAAATTTTATCCTGGTTTCTTGTTATTACAGCAATTTCTTCTTTCCTGGCAATGAATTTTACCGGTTCATCAACCTTTACCTCACTATCGGGAGTCAAAAAAGAGATGAAAATATCGCTGCCATTCCAGATAGGCTTTGCTTCAATTGGTATTATATTACAGGTAGTTGGGAAATTAATTTAATCATAAAAAAAATGAGAGATTTGGTATATCTTCCGGATGTTGTGACACTTAGTTTATGTGAAGACACCTGCAACGGGTGCGGAATGTGTATTAAGGTATGTCCCCATGAAGTATTTGAACTTTACGGAAAAAAGGCTCATATAATAAGAAGGGACTATTGTATGGAATGTGGCGCCTGCGCTTTGAATTGCCCTGTGCAGGCAGTAAAAGTAAATTCAGGTGTTGGTTGTGCTGCAGGAATTATTAACGGGATACTCAGTAAATCGGAACCTACATGCGGATGTTCCGACTCAAAATCAAACTGCTGCTAAACTTAATTTTTAAATTATTATATGAAACCTAAACTTAAGTTCTTCGATCGTTATCTGACATTATGGATCTTTCTTGCGATGTTTATCGGTGTTTTTTCGGGATTTTTCTTTCCGTCAATTGCAAAATTCTGGGATTCATTAAAATCATCACCGGATAGCACAACCAATATTCCTATTGCCATCGGTTTAATTCTGATGATGTATCCCCCGTTGGCAAAAGTGAGGTATGAAGAGCTGGGTGGCGTTTTCAGGAACTTCAGGATCCTTGGTATATCCCTGATTCAGAACTGGATAATTGGGCCGGTATTAATGTTTGCCCTGGCAATTGTTTTCTTCAAACTATTTCCCGGGAAAGACAATTCTAATCTGCCATATATGTACGGTATTATACTGATTGGGTTGGCTCGGTGCATTGCTATGGTCATTGTCTGGAACGATCTGGCAAAAGGTGACTCTGAATATTGTGCAGGGTTAGTTGCATTTAATTCTATATTCCAGGTCTTGTTTTTTTCAGTTTATGCATGGATTTTTATAGCCGTTTTGCCCGGATGGTTCGGAGTTCCGACTAATTCAGTTGTTGAAAATATAACAATTGGACAAATTGCGAAGAGTGTCTTTATTTATCTTGGAATACCCTTTATCTCTGGTTTCCTTACCAGATTTATCCTCATAAGGGTTAAAAGCAAGGAGTGGTATCACACTAAGTTCATTCCTAAAATTAGTCCGGTAACACTCATTGCTTTGTTATTCACTATATTAGTAATGTTCTCATTGAAAGGCGAATATATTGTCAAACTTCCGCTAGATGTTATTTTAATTGCGATTCCTCTTATCATTTACTTTCTGATTATGTTCTTTTTTTCCTTTTTCATGGGCAGAAGGGCAGGGGCCTCCTATGAACAAACTGTGACTCTCTCATTTACAGCCGCAAGCAATAATTTTGAACTGGCTATTGCTGTTGCAATAGCTGTTTTCGGAATAAATTCAGGAGAGGCATTTACTGCGGTAATTGGTCCGTTAGTTGAGGTACCTGTAATGATCGGCCTTGTTAATGTGGCATTGGGTTTCAAGAAACGTATTTCAGCGGTTTAACTATTAATGCTACAATCAGAGAGTAGAAATTAATTATCGCATACAAATTTATTTTCAAAACATTGACTTTATTTCTTAGATGAGTTCGGAAATTTTATTGTTTTTTTGAATAAAAGTAGATTTAAAATCACTACTGTCCGACTAAAATTATGAGATCTTTCGCTCCCCTGGCAAATCAAGTTACTGTCATTCTGAACGAAACGAAGTGGAGTGAAGAATCTCAAAATCATTTTAACAATTTTATCGCATAGTAGTAATTTAAAATTTAAACCTATATTCGTGAAATTTCCTAACTTGTAAAAATAAAGCGAATTTATTTTTATTATTATCGACTTTTTTACATATTTGTTCGAGAAGTTAGATGGGATCAGTAATATTATAACTTATGGTTACCATAAATAAAAAAGATTTGATCTTCCTTGACAGGAATGAAAATCAATACGGCCCTTCCCCTGCATGTTATAAAGTATTGCAGAACACAATTGATAATACTCTTAACATCTATTCCCGCGATTTCAACAGAGGGATTAAAAGTCTGTTATCTGAAAGATTGGCACATGACTTTGGTACCGAAGAGAAGAAAATACTGCTTGGTTACGGTAGCGAAGACATATTGAAACAGGTTGTTCAATGCTATATCAGTAAGGGTGAAAAGATAATGACCCCTTCATATTCATGGTGGTATTATAAGAAGATTGCTGATGATGTGGAAGGTATAAATGTACAATACCCAATAGTAGAGGGTGAAAATACCTTCTTTTATGATATTGAAGGTATGATTAAGATGTATAGTGATCAAAAACCTAAGCTGGTTCTTATAAGTTCGCCAAATAATCCTACCGGAAACCGACTGGAGACGGACCAATTGACTTTTGTTCTTGAAAAAATGAAAGACAGTATCGTTGTCCTTGATGAGGCATATTTATTATTTGATGCAACATTCAAAACTGATCCGGTAGGGTTGGTTAACCGATATCCAAACCTTATAATCTTACGGACTTTTTCTAAATATTATGCCCTCGCCGGGATCAGAACAGGGTTTGCATTTCTGGGTGATAATCATGACAGGCTTTCATTATTAAGTGCAAGGTATCTTGGTTTTAACCGTCTGTCGGAAAAGATTGCTCTTGCCGCACTTGATTCCCCTGAATACTATAGTTCAATAGGCCAGAAGATGGAAGAAGATATGAAGATGTTATATAATGAGCTGAATCAGTGGCCTGGTTTCACAGCTTACAGATCATTTGCTAACTTTATCCTGGTAAAAATTCCTGTTGAAATTAAGGACTCGTTAAAAGAATATCTGACAGAGCGAAATATGATCGTTAAATTCATGAATGAAGAAGGGCTGGACAGACATATCCGGATTACGCTTGGAACACATCCTCAGAATTGTATGCTATTAAAACTGATTCGGGCTTTTATGTGTAAAGAAATCAACCATGAACTGGTACAGGGAGTATAGAAACTCTCTGAAAATGGCAGAGGTTGAAGAAGTTATCGATCTCATTTTATACAGACCCCTCGCTTTCCTGGTAGTAATATCTGTTTACAATACAAAAATCAAACCTGACCATCTTACATTGGCAGCAATGGTAATGGGGATTTTAGGAGGTTTCTTATATTCATTCGGGTCACATCTGACTTGTATTATCGGTGCAATTTTCTATCTGCTTTTTAATATATTTGATTGCAGCGATGGTCAATTGGCACGTATTAAAAAAAATGGTTCAGCCTTTGGCCGGCTTCTTGATGGAATTGCTGATTATATTGCTGCTATCGCGATTTATGCGGGGATTGCCATTGGTTATTCAAACAACCCGGACCAGCCTTCTTTATTTGTGTTTCTCATGGCACTGACAGGAATAAGCATAATTGTTCAGGAATCTTTAGTCGATTATTTCAGAACACGATTCCTCGATATCGTTTTGGAACGTAAAGATACTTATAATGAGGAGTTGGAAGAATATAGAAGTGAGTATGAAATAATTAAAAATGAAAAAAGTAACTGGTACTATAAAACTGTTGTTTATATATATTTGACATATTCAAAAATACAAGAAAGTCTTACTGCAAGGAAAAGGAGGGCAAAGATCATCAATGCCACTCCCGAAAATTATTATACCAGGAACAGGATTATAATTCGTTTTTGGGTATTTATGGGACCTTCAGCCAAGATAACGACTCTGGTACTTTGTTCTCTTTTTTGCCGTTTTGATATTTTTTTCTGGATCGTAATAGGCGGATTTAATATTCTTGCTGTATTATTGTGGTTAATTCAATATCAGATTGATAAATCTTTCGGAACTTTGAAGAAATGAAAACTGTTATTCTTGCTGCAGGAGCCGGTTCAAGGTTAAAGCCTCTGACTGATCATACACCAAAGTGTTTGTTGAAAGTAGGGGGGAAATGCATCCTTGAAATGACAGTTGAAAACCTTCTGGCAACCAATAATTCAGATATAATTATTATTACCGGTTATCTTGAAAATAAGATCCGGGAGTTCCTCGGGAAACGATTTCCACAATTGAAGATTGCCTATATCCATAACAGCTTCTATGCATCTACCAACAATATTTTTTCTTTATGGCTGGCTAAAGATGCGGTTCTGGGTGATGATATGATGATGATGGACAGTGACATTGTTTTCGATAAAAGGATTATCACAAAACTTCAGAACTCAGGATATAGAAATTGCCTTGCACTTAAACAACATGATGTACATGATGAAGAGATAAAAGTTAAAACTGATCCGCAGGGTCGTGTAATAGAAATCAGCAAAGAGGTAAACCTTTCGGAGGCAGCAGGAGAGTCTATAGGAATAGAAATCTTTGGAAAAGAAGCACTTAAGGAACTTTATTTCATACTCGACAGAAAAGTAGTGACTGAAAAGGAAGTTAATCAGTTTTATGAGGCTGCATTTCAGGAACTTTCTGAGAATGATCTATATATTGTTGATACTACTGAATATTTTTGCATGGAAATTGATACGGAAGAGGATTTGAATACAGCTCAGGAACTCATCCAGAATCAATTGACTCAAAAAGAATAAGACTGCATGATAGAAAGTATTATAACCATGTCGATCGCCGGCTTTTTGACTGGCTTCACTTTTTCAATGCCTATCGCAGGCCCTGTCAGCATCATGATCACATCCAATGCATTAAAAGGCAGACTGCGTTACTGCAACCTGTTCAATATAGGTGCTTCTTTTGCTGATTTCATTTATGTATTCATTGCGGTATTTGGTCTTACCAAACTTTATACTTTCTACAAACCTATCATACCTTATATATTTTCATTTGGATCATTATTACTCATATTCCTGGGTTATAAAATTTTCAGGACAAAGATCGACATTGAGCATCTTGAAGATAAAATCCATATTTCCGGGAAGATTAAAAAGAAGGAAGGAGGAGCCTTTTATACGGGTTTCATGATAAATTTCCTGAATCCTACTTTATTCATCGGATGGTTAACCTCATCTTTAGTAGTGATTTCATTTATAGCTGCCTTAGGTTTTCATACCGGAGGATTAGCGATTAAAGTAGATCAGAATGCAAAAGAGATCGGTAACATTGAAGGGAAAAAAATAGAAAGCAACCATGACTCAGCGCTTAAAAAGCTCGATAATTTTCAGATACTTAAAATCAAAGAGCGGAAAGTCGATCAAACAGTATTTCCTCCATCATTTCATCTTACAATAAGTATTTGCTATGCTTTCTTCATAGCTGTAGGAAGCATTGTCTGGTTCTATCTGCTCGCATTTTTGATTGTCCACTACCGAAAACGAATAAATATTAAGATAATATCCGGTTTTATAAAAAGTCTGGGTGTATTCTTATGTTTTATAGGATGTTATTTCGGGTACCAGGCTGTTAAAATGTTTATTAATTTGAGAATTTAATAAATCCATTGGCCCCACATACCCCCCTTCAATTCGTTCAGGGCAGGCTCTAAAGGGGGGTTAATAGTGCAAGGTTTTCATTGGCAAAGGTAGAGAAAGTGTTGAATCCCACCGTACCAATAAGTAATAGTGTTTTAATCATATAAAGTTGAAATCCCTTAACTTTAGCGCAACTTACATTACTAAGTAACACAAAGATATTAATCAGTAAGACGAGATTTATGAATAATCAATGTTGATGTTTTATTTACCATTAAATTTGTGATTGAAGGGATATGCTGAAAACCGGAATTTTTATATTAGCTTTAATATATTGTACTTTTTGTCAGGCTCAATATGACAAAATTAGTGATTCCTGTTCCGGTCATTTTAATCTTAAGTTTGCGTACAATAGTTCTCTGATCTACCCTGGATTTAGCGCAGGTATTGAGTTTCCGCTTCCTCTATTAAATGTAAACGTTTTAAATATTCAGAAACCTTTCAGATCTTTTAAAAAAGGAAGGTTTATTTCAGCCAGCCTGAACTGGTATCACCACCCTGGTTTCCATGATAATTTATATCTGACAGCCGAGTGGGTTATGCGAAGAACCAGGAATAAAGGATTTATTTCCGAATTTTCCGTGGGGCCGGGATTCAGCAGAACGTTTCTGGGAGGTACCACGTATAGAGTGGACGATCGGGGTAATATTTCCGTTGTTAAGCTGGCAGGTTATAACTATGCACTGATAACAATAGGCGGCGGCCTGGGTTATGATTTCACTGTGAAGAAGCAATTACCTGTTTCGGGTTTTGCAAAAATGAATCTTATCTTAATGTTCCCCTATAACAGTACTTTATATTTCAGGCCTGTTCTTGAGATTGGTATACGATACACACCCGGCAGATCGAAAAATAATGTAAATAAGGGACCTGTTGCAATATCGAAATAGAATGAAAAAAGTATTTTTCCTTAGTCTTTTACTATTGTTCCCGGGATGCCAGAAGGAAAAGATTTCAATTTCTGAAAATGCCTCTGAAGTGTTCTATGTTGAAAATGCAGGAGCTTCAATGCGTGTTCTGGTCGAGGGAAATACAGCAAGCAATACATTTATTTTAGTAATTCATGGAGGACCCGGAGTGAGCTCCTATTTTTACGATACCAAATATATCAACCAGAATCTCGGGGATAAATTCGCTATGGTTTATTGGGATCAAAGAAATGCCGGGGCTTCGCAGGGGACAAGTAACGGGGCAAATCTCCATCTTGATCAGATGGTTGAAGATCTGAAAAAAGTGATCGAAGTCCTCAAGTTCCGATATGGTCAGGATATGAGTTTGTTCTTGCTGGGTCATAGCTTCGGGGGACTTATTGCTGCGGATTTTATTACAAGGCCTGGTTATCAGAGTATGATAAAAGGGCTCATCAATGTTGACGGCAGTCATAATTATCCCTTGAATGATACACTTACACGAAAGGCGTTACTTGCAGAGGGAAATTACCAGGTTACACAAAAAAGAAATGTTGGGGATTGGGAGCCTATAATCAGCTATTGTAACAGTCATCAGGGCAACTTCAGCCTGGAGGAATCACAGCAACTGGAAAACTTTGCAACTAAAGCAGAAGACTACATTGATAGTATCAAACATATAAATATGGTTGCTCAGGTATTAAAATATGCTATTGCGGATAAATATCCCATTACCGCAATACTGAGTAACCTTCTCTATTCAGAAGATTCAAATTTCAATAGAGAACTGGCAGTTACGCAGTTTTCTTCCTCTCTGAACATTGTGACAATTCCGGTTTTGGTTCTTTGGGGGAAATATGATTTCACTTGTCCGCTGGCATTGGGGAAAGATTTTTATAATCGTATAAGCTCAATCGATAAAAGCATGGTTATATCATCTTATAGCGGACATAATATGATCTTGCAGGATAAGAAATTTTTCTGCGATGAAGTGAATACATTTGTTTCGAAGTACAGATAATTAAACAGAAGAATAGTGTCAGATGCAGATAATAATATTAGGTTCAGTTTTTCGGTCGTAAATTTTTTTTTATAATTATCCCGATCATATTAATAAATTGGAAACTATGATTTTGAAACTGTTACTGCTTGCAATATTCGGAATTGCAATGGCACACCTCGAAGGTGTGGTTGTTGTATACCTGAGGAAAGTTCTGGGAATGCTTGATTCAGAATCTAATATAGAATCAGTTGAAAAATTTCCAAAGCGTTTTTTAAATATTGAAATGACCAGGGAAGCTGCCACAATAATTATGCTTGTTGTGATAGCATATCTTACAGGCGTATCATGGATTGAAAAAGGTGTATTTTTTCTCTGGACTTTTGCATTCTGGGACCTGTTTTATTATTTATCGCTTTACATTCTGATAAAGTGGCCACCAAAGTTAACAACCATAGATGTTCTTTTTCTTATACCAAAACCATGGATTGCCCCGGTATGGTTCCCGATAAGTATCTCCGGTACTACAATCTTAATTATTGCGATACTGGCTGTTACCGGGATCTTATAAGTACCAGCCATTCTTTCACCACAGAGAATACGGATTAAAACGGACTTATTAATCCGTGCCTTCTCCTTGTACTTCCCTGGAATCAGTGATTAAAATCTTAAATATTTGTTTAAAAGAGATTATTTTTATGGCGTTAAATTGAATTAGAACTGTAGCGTGACTGATAATAAAAATAGTTCTCACAGATTCAAATCAGTATTCCGTTCCCTTCAATACAGGAACTACCGCCTTTTTTTCACCGGACAAAGTATCTCCCTTATAGGAACATGGATGCAGAGAATAGCAATGCCATGGCTTGTTTATCATATGACCGGTTCGGCTCTTTTATTAGGTGTAGTTGGCTTTGCAGGTCAGATTCCAACTTTTTTGCTTGCACCGGTGGCTGGAGTTCTTACTGACAGGTTGAGCAGATATAGAGTTCTGGTGGCTACACAGATTATTTCATTGGTTCAGGCAGCTGTCCTTGCCTGGCTTTGTCTGGCAGGAGTGATTCAGATCTGGGAAATTGTTGTATTGAGTGTTATTCTTGGTTGTGTCAATGCATTTGATGTGCCTGCACGTCACTCATTTGTAATAGATATGGTTGAGAAAAAGGAAGATCTGGGGAACGGAATAGCGCTTAATTCCCTTATGTTTAACGGAGCCAGGCTTATTGGCCCCTCAATTGCAGGCGTTATGCTTGCGGCAACAGGTGAAGGTATCTGTTTTCTGCTCAATGCTATAAGCTATATCTTTGTTATTCTTTCATTATTATTGATGAAATTGCATATTAAAGAGACTAAGAAGAACGATACATATATTTTAAAGGAGCTTACTGATGGATTCAGATATACGTTTGGATTCGCACCCATTAAACATCTACTGATATTGTTAAGTATTTCAAGCCTGATGGGAATGTCATATTCTGTACTTATGCCAGTTTTTGCAAAAGAAATTTTGCATGGCGGGTCCCATACTTATGGATTTTTAATGGGAGCAGCAGGATTTGGTGCACTCCTGGGTGCTTTTTTCCTGGCTTCAAGGGAATCGGTTCTGAAACTCGGCAGAATCGTTCCGGCTTCTGCAGTACTTTTCGGAGCAGGACTGATAGGGTTATCATTTTCAAGGATATTTCCCTTTTCTCTTGTACTTATGATTTTTATCGGACTGGGAATGATGATGCAGACAGCTGCGAGTAACACTATCCTGCAAACAATAACAGACGATGATAAAAGAGGCCGGGTTATGAGTTTTTATACAATGGCAATTATGGGAACGGCTCCTTTCGGCAGTCTGATGGCAGGAGGGTTTGCTAAAGTTATTGGAACTCCGGGGACAATATTTGCAGGCGGGCTTGCCTGTATCATTGGCGCCATGTTCTTTTTGCGAAAACTCCCTGAACTGAGAAAAGCTGTACGACCCATCTATGTTAAAATGGGAATTATTCCCGAAGTAGCCGAAGGTATACAGATAGCTTCGGAACAATCAGCTGAGACGGGATTATAGATGTAGAGACGCCCAATTTGGGCGTCTCTACCCGATAATTACAATTTAAATCATTCAGAGACGCCCAAATTGGGCGTCTCTACATTAAAATGAATATCATTCAGTTATCTCGAATATCGTACTGGTCAGTGGAGTGCCGGTTCCGATATTTAAACCTATGTTCATAAGATAATCACCTGAATAACTTTTCCCGCTCTCGGAAGGGCCAAATCGCCTTCCTTCAGCTAGAACATTTATTTCCTGGATTTTGTAGATTTTAGCAGGATCAAGTCCCTGCAGCTTTACTCTGTTGAAAGTTTCACCGAACCTTGAATTCAAAGTATATGAAAACATGACTGCCTTGTTTTTTTCACTATTTACATACATCAGAACTGCCCTGGTTTCTTCATAAGGAGATATGAGACGATATAAATCGCCATGCCAGATTACATCACTTAGTCTCTTGTAATTGGCAATTGCTTCCTGACTGAATTTCAATTCTTTCTCAGTGAGCTCATTAATCTGAATATCATAACCCATTTTACCCATCATTGCAACATCGGTTCTGAATTTGAGTGACTGCTTGCCCCAGGAGGTTATATGGTTACAGACGGAAAATGATGGAAAGAAATATGAGTATCCCCATTGAATGTAAACCCTTTCAACAGGATCGGTGTCATCACTTGCCCAGAATTCTGTGAAATAACGGAGCGCACCATAATCAACCCTTCCTCCACCACCCGAACAAAGCATTACAGGAAGATGCTGGTATTTCTGGCGAAGTTTGTCGAGGATGCTGTAAAGGCTGTTAACATAATCGATATAGAGATGGGATTGTTTGTCTTTAAGGTAGACTGAATAAGCATTGGTCATCATCCTGTTGCAATCCCATTTGATAAATCCGATTCCAGGATATTTCGTCAGAATCCCGTCAACAATATTGTAAACAAATTCCTGAACTTTTGGATTTGTAAGATCCAGAACGAGCTGATTCCGGTAATAATTCTCCGGACGGTTTGGTAGTTTCAATATCCAGTCGGGATGATTTTCATAGAGTTCACTTTTTGGATTGACCATTTCCGGTTCGATCCAGATACCAAATTTTACGCCTTTACTATCGGCCTCATTTACAAGATAACCCAACCCATCAGGCAGTTTAGCTTTATTTTCCTGCCAGTCGCCCAGTCCGGCACGATCGTCATTCCTGGGATATTTATTGGCAAACCAGCCGTCATCCAGAAGAAACAGATCAAGCCCCATCTTTTTTGTATCATCCAGCAAACCAACTAATTTAGGTTCATTGAAATTAAAATAAGTTGTTTCCCAGTTATTCAGAAGTGTCAGCCGCGTCTTTGTTCCATCCAGTATACCATAATTGGTCGCCCAATGGTGAAGATTTCTGCTGGCTAGCCCTTTCCCATGGTTTGAATAAGTGAATATGAATGAGGGAGTCTTAAACGCTTTTCCCGGTTGTATTGCGTATTCGGAAGCGAATGGATTAATCCCTGAGATTATACGCAATGATCCTTTTTCATCAACTTCAAAAACGAATTGAAAATTACCTGACCAGCCAAGAGTGCCGGCAATAAGTTCACCATTGTTTTCATCGGATTTTTCATTCAATGATAGAAAGAAAACCGGGGTCTGGTACATGTGGGCCCGGGTCCCGAGTTTACTGTCTAAGATTTTAATACCACTTGTAAGTTCGCTTTCCTGCATCTTCATCTCTTCGGCCCAATCACCATGAAACTGTGTGAGCCAGTATTTGCCGGCGTCAAAGTGAAGCATACACGAAGCGTAGTTGAAAACTGTCACCGGTTTTGCCTCTTTTTGTACAATATCAACCCACTGCTCAATCACGTCTTCAGCTAAGTATGATTTAATATGGAGAGTAACTTCTACAGGATATTCGGGATCTTTTAACAGGATATTGGTAATAGTTATATTGGCATCAGGTCTTTCAACATTATGACTGATATACTTCAGTTCAAGCGACGGATTCCCGTCATTGTGAGTCATACGTATTGCAGGTTCGAAAAGATTATCCGTACCGAATGTCGGATAAGCCAGGTGGCCCGCATCCCTCATTTGTTTCAGGTCATCCATATTCCTTAGTTTCACGCCTAAATAAGCCTGGTATAACCTTCCATCCCTGCCGCTCACCCTGTAAATCAGATCAGTATTATTGGTCCCGGACGGGATAAGAATATCCGTTGTTTGTTTCATCCGGGGTAGTTCTCCGGGGGGCGGACCGTTTGGATCTTGTCCAAAGGAAGCAAAACATGTCAGGCAGAGAAGAATGATTAGTGTAAGTAATTTCTTCATGTTGTTAATGTTTTAAGGGTTCAATCTGAAACAATAATATTTCCAATATTAGAAAAAATATGGATCAATCCATTAAAATATTGATGATAGGATTGAATTATTAATTTCCATTTTTACATAATGAGCCATTACCGGGGATATTTTATTTTTTTCAGCCTATTATTTCCAAAAACATAATTATTTATTAGTTATTCTTTTATTTTTGGAAGAAATATACTAAGCGCTTATTTAATTCATTATTAATGGTCAGGTTCAGTTCAAACTCACAGCTCTTTTTTCTTTTTCTTTTTCTCTTTATTATTAATGCTGAGATTTTTTCAACTCCGGCAGAATCTAGAATTACTATTCAACAGGATACGGTTTCCAAAAAAACAAACTCCCCTCAACAGCCTGTCTATACAACTTCAAGGCTTGTAACGCCAAAACCTGTAATTGACGGAAGACTCGATGATGAATGCTGGAAAAAGGGAACCTGGGCAGGTAATTTCCGTCAGTGGATTCCAAATGAAGGGGCAAAACCTACTTATCCTACAGAATTAAACATCCAGTACGATGACAAGAACCTTTATGTTGCATTTCGTGTACACGACGGAGAACCTGATAAAATACTCAGACAAGCCGGAGTACGTGATGAACTGGCGGGAGATATGGTAGGCGTTAACTTTGACAGTTACCGTGATTACCGTACCGGGTTTGAGTTTACGATAACTGCATGGGGTCAGAAGGTTGATCTTGTTTTATTCAATCCTGCAAACTGGGATTTTAACTGGAATCCGGTATGGAAAGGAAAAGTCGGAACTGAAGATTCTGCCTGGGTGGCTGAATATGAAATTCCACTGAGTCAGTTGAGGTATAGCGGTAAAGATGACCAGGTTTGGGGAATGCATGTCTGGAGATGGATATCGCGACTTCAGGAGGAAAGTGACTGGGAGATACAAAGCAAGACCGGCCCCGGGATGTTGTATAACTTTGGGGAATTACGCGGAATTAAGGGACTGAAGAAATCACGTCGTCTTGAAATTATGCCATACGCACTCGGAGATTTGAAAACAATGAAAAAGGAACCGGGAAATCCTTTTGCCGATAAGGGGAAAGTATGGGGCGGGAATGCCGGACTTGATGCAAAGATTGGTATATCAACCAATTTCACAGTCGATCTTACCGTCAATCCTGATTTCGGACAGGTTGAGTCCGACCCCTCAGTAATGAATTTAACAGCATTTGAAACTTTTTATGAGGAGAAGAGACCTTTTTTCCTTGAAGGACTGACTATTTTCGATTATAAATTTGACAACCAGAGCCTGTTCTACTCAAGGAGAATTGGTCATGCTCCTTCGAGGCCTGTTTCCCCCAATGATAATCTTTTTGTGAAATCGCCTGATAAGACATCAATCCTGAGTGCAGTTAAGTTCAGTGGAACAACTTCAAAAGGACTTTCAATAGGTGTAATTCAAAGTGTAACAGCAAATGAATTTGCTACTCTGAGCGACAAAGATGGCAATAAAACCACAACAAAAGTAGAACCGCTTACCAGCTATACAGTTGCGCGAATCCAGAAAGGTTACAATGCTGGCAATACAGTGGTAGGGGGTATTGTGACGTCAACAAATCGTGTTATTGAAGATAAGAACCTTGAGACATTGAGCAGCGATGCTTATACAGGAGGCCTGGATTTATTACATCACTGGAAGGATAAAGAGTTTTATCTCGATGCAAGATTGATAGGGAGTTATATAAACGGCGGTAAGGAAGCAATTACCCTGCTGCAGCAATCCTCAGCCCGTTATTATCAGCGGCCAGGAGCTTCTTATCTGAAATACGATACTACTGCCACTCATCTGAGTGGTTGGGGAGGCAAGTTTATGATCGGAAAAGGGTCTAAAGGCTTATGGCGGTATTCTACAGGAGCAACATGGCTTTCGCCCGGGCTAGAATTAAATGACCTGGGTTATATGAACACTGCCGATGAGATCAATCAGGAGAATGTGATATCTTATCAGATTAATCAGCCGGTTTCGATATTCCTTACTTACAGTTTAAGTTTGGAGCAGTTCAACACCTGGAACTTTAACGGCCAATATCTTGGATCGGGGGCTCATTTTTCTTTTCTATCAGGATTTAGAAACCAGTGGGGTTTTACAACAAATCTTATCTACCACACAAGGGCTCTTGATACCAAAATATTAAGAGGCGGTTACGACATGATAATGCCTTCTACTATTACAGCCTTCGGAAGTGTAAATACTGATCCTTCAAAGAAATTTACAGGTAATATTGCTTACAGCTATGAGTACAGAGGTAATAATTCCGCTGCAAGCTATCAGATTGAACCGGGAATAACATACCGTCCGATTAATAATCTGAAACTAGGGTTGACTTTGAATTATGTCAATAACCGTGACAATCTTCAATACATAACAGAGCTCGACTTCCTGCCTGTGAACAGGTATATACTCGGAACAATTAAACAAGAAACCCTGGGACTGACATTCAGGGCTGATCTTAATCTTACTCCCGAGTTTTCTATACAGTATTACGGAAGTCCGTTTCTATCACGCGGAAGCTATTCACAGTTAAAGTATATTACCGATCCTAAAGCGAAACTTTTTGAAAACAGGTTTGATGATTATACGGATCCGTTAAGTTTCAATCCTGATTTTAATTTTCATGAGTTCCGCTCTAATCTGGTTGCAAAATGGGAATACAGGCTTGGATCATTCATTTACCTGGTCTGGTCCTCGGAAAGATCAGGTAATACAACTGAATCCCATGCTTCTGTCGGAGAATCATATAAACAGCTCAGGAGTATTTTCCCGAATAATATTTTTCTTATTAAGCTGAATTACTGGTTCTCACTTTAAAATAAATGATGATGTGATATGAAAGTGTCCTTAGTGACCCTTTGAGTCACCCTTTGTGTACCTTTGTGGTAAAATAAAAATCATTTAACCACTAAGGAACACGAAGGCAAATACTAAGTAACACAAAGGAATTAAAAGGAATAAAATGGATATCGTTTTCCGGCCAATCGAAGAAAAAGACAATAAGGAAATTGCAGATCTTATCCGGACGGTCTTCACGGAATTTAATATTCACCGGCCCGGTACGGTTTATTTTGATCCTACTACGGATAATCTGTTCAAACTTTTCACGACCCCCGGGTCAGAATATTGGATAGCTGAGGAAAATGGAGTTATAATCGGAGGCTGCGGTGTTTTTCCTACGCCAGGATTACCTGACGGTTGTGCCGAACTGGTAAAGTTTTATCTGTCATCCTCACAAAGAGGAAAAGGTATAGGGTGGCAGTTGATGGAAAAAACCTTTGACTCGGCTAAAAGTAATGGATACAGGCAGTTATATCTTGAATCACTTCCTGAATTAAGCAGAGCCATAAGCCTTTACGAAAAGGCAGGTTTCAGGTTTATCCCGGGTCCGATGGGTCAGTCGGGTCATTTCGGTTGCCAGATCTGGATGCTCAAAGATTTATGAGAATCACTATTCTTTTGTTGGTTTCCCTTTCTCTTTCCTTGTTTTTATTTTAGAGTCGGGTTAGATTATTCCATGTTTTAAAAGGTAATATTAATATCAAATTTTACTAAGATTTATTTTATACTTTCAGAGAATAATAATTGAGGTAAGATTGACTATAAAAATTTAAATTCAAGATGAAACGAATATTAGTTGTCAGCGGAGTTGTAGTGGCAATTATAGCTCTTATTGTTTTCAATAAAATGACGACAAAGAGAGGCAATTTCAATTCTTATGCTGAGGTCAAGAAAGGGCTTTTTGAAATTACAGTAATAAATTCAGGTGAGTTAATTGCAGAGCGATCTATTGATATTAAGGGACCCGAAATTAGTATGGGATCTGATCGGGGAGGTGGTCCGGGCAGGGGCTTCGATATGCATGCGATGGATCTTAAGGTGCAGGATATTGTGCCGGAGGGAACACTAGTAAAGGAGGGTGATTATATTGCACAGCTTGACAGATCATCATATGCAAACACTTTAAAAGACGAGCTTGAAAATCTGAAAACTTTTCAGACTAACGTGGATATGAAAATTCTTGATACTGCAGTGGTGCTTACTGATCAGAGAGATGCTATCAAGAATCAAAGATATGCTGTGGAGGAGGCTGCCATTACACTTGAGCAATCAAAATTTGAACCACCTGCTACCATCCGGCAGGCAGCGATAAACCTTGATAAAGCTAAAAGAACACTTGAGCAGAAAATAAAGGGATACTCTTTGTATGTAGCTCAGTCACTGGCTGATCTTAATCATCAGAAAATGCATCTTACCAGGGAGACAAGACTGGTTAATAATCTTCAGGAATTTTTATCAAAATTCACCATTACAGCACCCGCATCCGGAATGATTATTTATAAAAAGGACAGGAATGGTACAAAAAGAAAAGCCGGGTCAACAATCAATCCTTTCGACAGGGTGATCGCAACGCTTCCCGATCTTTCATCAATGATCTCAAAGGTTTACGTTAACGAAATAGAAATCAGTAAGGTCAAACCAGGTCAGCGTGTTAGCATAAATGTAGATGCCTTCCGCGGTAAATCATATACCGGTGCAGTATTAACCGTGGCAAATATAGGTGAACAATTGCCGAATTCCGATTCAAAAATGTTTGAAGTGGATATTAAAATCGACGGATCTGACCCTGCTCTCAGACCAACAATGACCACTGGGAACAGGATAATCATTAAAACTATTAATGATGCAGTCTTTATTCCCACCGAATGTGTGCAAACCGGATCTGACAGTATTCCATTTGTTTATGGGAAAAACAAAACCAAAGATATTGTTATCCTTGGTGAATCGAATGAGAAAAATATTATTGTAGAGAAGGGACTGGAACCCGGGAGTCTCATTTATCTTACTCCTCCTGTGAATCCTGAAAAATTCAAACTGGTTGGGGAGAATCTTGTTTCCATAATCAAAAAACATAAATAAGATTGCAGTCTTCTCTAATCAGACGAAGGTAAAACTAATTAGTGTCTGCCAGATTTAATTACGTATAATTATATATTTCCTTCATGCTGGGAAAGAATTAAGAAAGAATTGCTTGAAAAGACCATGCGATTCTTTTTAGTCTTCATGTAGAAGCTATTGGTTCAGATGGAGATATATCTCTTAATACAGTTAATTAACTGTAACAGAAGCAGTCATAGAAGCATGAATTTTGCAGTGGTAATTAAAAGTCCCTGCTTCTGCAAAAGTGTGGGTGAAAACGCCATTTGGACCTAAGCTGCCACTGTCGAAAAGACTTTTGTCACTGGTAACCGTATGGGTAATCCCATCTTTATTTGTCCAGGTAATTGTTGTCCCTGCAGCAACCGTAATTGTGGAAGGATTAAAAGCCGTACCCTGAATGAAGACTTCGTTGGTTCCAGGTCCGCCAGTTCCGCCGGTATTACCGGTATTGTTAATTCCTGCCATATAAGGTGATGATTTGCTGCAACTGTTGGATAATATGAAAATTGCCAAAAGGAGCGTGATCCCTGTTAATAATCTGATTTTCGAATTAATTAAATTTTTCATTATTATAATTATTAGGTGAGTAAAACAGTGGAGGGTTGCTTTTGTTCATTATCCACCTGTTTGATCGTTGGATATCACACCTGGTTTAGTTTTAAGCGACTAACACAGATCATCCTGTCCGGGATTTAGTTTAACTTATAATTTTTAAATGCGTTCCGATTCGGAAGTGTTTATCTGTCCGACCTGTTCTCTTTATATTGATAGTACAGACCTCTGGTTGAGGTTCTGAATGCAAATCACCGCCCTTACTATTGATATATGCTTGTCAAAGGCATCAGATTTTATAGTACATTCGTATGTTCGAATAAATGAGTATTTAATCAACAAGTAATTGATTTTAGTTTTATTTAAATAAATAGGTATTCTTCGTACAATTAAACGTTTAACAGAATGTGCAAACATATTTAACTTAATTTTACAATTATGAGTACTATGAGGAAATTTAGAATTTTAGCAATGCTGCCATTTCTCCTTTTAACCCCGGTTCTTATCCAGGCACAGACAGATAAAAAGGCAGCTGATTTGAAGAAACTTGAAACCAGTCTTGCAGCGGCCAAAGCAAGGGTTGCTCTGAATGAAAAGCAACTTACAGTCGCAGACTCCCTGATTACTACAGGAACTCAACAGATTTCCGAATCAAAAACAGAAACTAAGGCCATTGAAGCGGACCGTAAGAAACTTGACAAAGACTATGTTACCCAACAAAAACCTCTGGTCAAACTTTCAAATTCAAAGGATAAAGATGAATCCACCCAGGCCAGGTCAGATCTTAAAGCTCTCGACGTGCAATATAGATCTGATTCCAAAGCTCTGGGAATACGTTCAAAGGATGCAACAAAAAAGCTGGCAACAGGCAATGCGAACCTTACAAGAGGGAAAGCAAATAAAAAGAATGCCCACGATGCGCTTAAAATTTCTCAAAATGCACTTGATGCAGCACAGGTGCGATATGACACGGCTTCAGGTTCTGGAGAAAACACCTCAGGGAAAAATAAGAAAAAGAAATAAGGCTGGTTTGAATAATTACACCGCCTCGAAATCTAGGGAGGTAACCGGATTTAAAATATAAACTGACAGGTCACTGAAAAGTCTTTACACGGTTCTGTAAAGGCTTTTTTTGTTTAATAAGGCACCGGTTACATCTTCAATTTCTGAGAATAAAAAATCAAATAAGGAATGACGGATAACGGAACTTATTTACTACTGGCAAATCTGGTGAAGAGTCAATACTCTTTAAATCATACGAACTTATTTCATTTCAAATTGTTAAAATTCCGGAGACCAGAAACCAATTAAAAAAACGGGGCGAAACCGAAAAGCCATATGAGTAGGAGATTTTAAATTTTAATAATATGAAAAATATTCTTGCACAATTTAACATTGCTGATTTTACTGTGCCAAAATATGACCAGACAATTAAGGATCTTAAAGCCGCAGGAGTAGGAAATCCTTCCGGGCGCCTCTACCATGTGGTAACTTTACAACCTGTTGGTATGCTCGTAACGGATATATGGGAGTCAGAAGAAAAATTAAACAAGTTTTCAGAAACGCTGATTCCTATTCTTAAAAAGAACGGAGTTACACCGGCACGACCGACTTTACTTCAGGTGCATAATATTATTGCATAAAAAAATAATATGGCTTATATCAATCGGTCAGACAGTACTTTTTTGCTGTTCGTCCGGTTGATTTTTTTTTGTTTTGGTTGACTAAAGAAATCTTCTATAACCGGATAACTGTTTTATTCTTGTCAAAGTTCATTTCCGTCTGTATACTCTTAAATATGTGTGAATGATGTAACTCTCTTACTTAATTGTGTAATGCTTTACGAAATTAAAGGACTCACCTTTATCTAGTGATGATACCTTCACAATCTAAAACAGTAAACAATGAAATTAAAAAGAATTTTACCAATCATAGCAATGCTATTGGTTGTGTTAATGGGAAGTTGTCAAAAAGATCAGGGACCTGATTTATCTTCTTCATCTTCCGGGATGGCTTCTGCAATAACTCCGGATGCTCTACTAATTGTAAAACCATTGGCAGTGGTAAATCTTCGGAGTGTGGGCAATTTTGTGATTTTGACAAAATCGGGAATTACCGATGTCTATAAATCTACTATCACCGGGGATGTTGGATCAAGCCCGATAACCGGAGCAGCTATTTTGGTACGTTGTACAGAAGTAGTAGGGACAATATACTCAGTCAATGCTGCCGGTCCTCTTCCATGCAGGGTGACAAACGCCAGCAAGCTGACTACAGCCGTAGGCGATATGCAAACCGCATACACTGATGCAGCCGGACGTTCTAATCCTAAATTCCTGAATTTGGGCGCCGGAAATATTGGGGGCAGAACCCTTAGACCTGGCCTTTATAAATTTACTAGTGCAGTTGTTATCCCAACGAATGTTACAATTTCGGGCGGTCCAAATGATGTCTGGATATTCCAGGTTGCAGGGACTCTTAGAATGAGTTCTTCAATGAAAATTATCCTGGCAGGAGGGGCACAAGCAAAGAATATTTTCTGGCAGGTAGCCGGAGCTGTTACTCTTGGAACGACGAGTCATTTTGAAGGAAACATATTAGGTAAGACAGGTATAAATTTGCAGACTGGCGCATCAATAAACGGAAGGTTGCTGGCACAAACTGCGGTAACTCTTCAAATGAATACTGTTAAAAAGCCACTATAATTAAAAGGAATCAAAATCGCAAAAGAGGCTGCTGTTAAGCCTCTTTTTTTATTTCATCCGTTTAGCAATTAACAAAAAAGCCTTAACAGTAACGTGCCAAGGCTTTTTTGTTTGAAAGGTACCCCTAACCGAACTTTTTTTCGAACCTTTTCTGAGGGATTTAAAATTATTATGGCATATTGATTCGAGGATTAACACACTTGAGGACAGAAATTGGGGAATCGGCATATTTCCGATCAAGGGAGGTAGTAGCTCCATATGATTTGAAGTCTTATTTGTAGACAAGGAGTTTGAAATATCTAACCTAAGCTTAATCAGAGACATTGCTGGCAATATTAAGCTGGAAGAAATTTAATTTGTTGGGTCAAAAGATTAATAACCAGGTAAATTAACCGACTTAAAATAAAATTGACTTTGTCACAAACAGAGTTTAACTTTGATATACAAAGTTTAAATCTTAAGAGGATTACATATTCAGCAAATTAAATTTTTCCTTTAATTTAATGATAGTTACATATGAAATCAAAGTTCTCGTTTGCATTATCAATTTTACTGCTGACAGGTTTGTCTCTTATTGTTCAGGAGACACAAGCTATTCCTTCTTTTGCGCGGAAGTATAAAACAAGCTGCTCTACATGCCACTATGCTTTTCCAAAACTAAATGGTTTTGGGAAGGCTTTTAAAAATAATGGCTACAGATATCCGGCAGGGCAGGATCCTGAAATGACAAAAGAGGAACCTGTAAGCCTTGGAGCCGATGCGTATAAAAAGGTCTGGCCAAATGCCATCTGGCCGTCTGACATACCAGGCACAGCTCCAATCGCGCTCAATGCTATTGGGCGTTTTCACTATGACAATGCAGTAAACAACAGTAAATCAGGCTATTTTGAAATCCCAGGTGTCTTTGACCTCTTTTATGGCGGTACATTAGGTGATAAAATTTCCTATTTTGGGGAGGTGGAATTAACACGTACAGCTGATCTGGAATACCAGTTTGCGGTTAATTATGATTTTAACCCGGGGTTCCATCTTAAGCTGGGATCAGTAGGTTTAGAAGATGCCACTCCTGACCACCTTACACTTACAGCAGAAGATTACAATGTTGGTAGTCTTCAAAATCAATCCGGCACATGGCAGCTTACTGATGGTGCCGGTGGGGGTGTGGAACTTTGGGGAGCTGGAAACGGTCCTGGCGGGAAAGGCGGGTTTACTTATAAGGTGGGGATCGGAAACGGGCAGAGTGATGAGAATAATTTTGATCTGAACAAGAAAAAAGATTATTATGGCAGGGTGACATACAAAATCGGTGGACTGGGGGAAATAGGCGGAACCACAGGACAGGCCAGTGAGCAATCGGCATTTTATCTTGACAATTCTCTGCGTTTTGGTGGGTTCATTTATTCAGGAACTGCCATATCAGATAGTACGAACGATAAATTCTCAGTGATTGGCGGCGATATCGACTGGTGGTATCAGCGTCTTAATGTGACAGCAGTAGTCATGCAGATGAAATCAAAATATTTGGGTACGAACCGCACTTCTTTAGCATATTTTGTTGAAGGAAATTATGTGATTTACCCCTGGTTAATTGCCCGGGCACGCTATGAATATACAGACCCGGACACTAATGATAACAACAATCAAGTGGCTAATAATATTTTGCCGGGTATAGTGGTAATGTTGAGGGCCAATGTAAGATTATCGATGGAATATTTAAAACCATTGGATAAATCAAGGAAAGCTGATGACAGGGTTACTATTCAATTTAATTTAGCTTTTTGATTGGGAACTCTTAAGCTTGCAACCAATATCAATTTCAAATGTTCTATGATAGACTCCTGAAAGGGATATGCTCGTTAATAGAGATACCTGCGAGTGAATAAAGGGACAAAAAAATGAAACTATTAATGAGCATTACAATTGCAGCCTTGATATCAATCAACGCGGCTTATGCCGGTGATATTATCGGCACTGTTAAGGCAACAGGTACAAAAGACTCAGGGAATGCCATAATCTTCCTTGAAAAAGTTGAAGGTAAAACTTTTGCACCACCAACAGATCATGCCGTGATGAATCAGAAGAATCTGACTTTTATACCGCATGTTCTCCCGGTATTAGCAGGAACTACAGTAGATTTTCAAAATAATGATGACGTACTGCACAATGTTTTCACACCGGATAAATGTGCCGATAATTTTAACCTTGGCACATGGCCAAAAGGTCAGATTCGTTCGTTTACTTTCAAAAATGCCGGGTGCAGACCTGTAATGTTATGTAAAGTACATCCTGAAATGCAAGGTTTTGTGGTGGTTTTGGAAACTCCCTATTTTGCAGTGAGCAATAAGGACGGTTCCTATGCCATTAAAAATGTTCCTCAAGGTACCTACACAATTAGTATATGGCATGAAAAACTGAAAGGGGCTTCTGTAAAGATAACTGTACCGGGTACAGGCTCTGTAAGCCAGGATTTTGAGATCAAAAAATAAATGCCTGCAGCTGATATTCAGAATATTAATCCGGAATGGCTGAGCAAGAATTTTCTCTGCATGATGGCCTGTCCAGTGCATACAGAAGCCGGTCGTTATGTAAATCTGATTGCACAGGGACGCTATGAGGAGGCCTATCGCGTTGCCCGGGCACCAAACCCTTTTGCCTCCATCTGTGGACGCATTTGCGCCGCCCCCTGTGAGGATGCCTGTCGCCGGGGCAGACTGGATCAACCCATTGCCATCCGGGCTTTAAAACGATTTGTAACCGAACACTTTGGTGTGGAAAGTTTGATCGATGTAATCAAACTTCAGGAATTGTTTCGAACGCAGATCAAACCGAAAGATAAAAAAGTCGCCATCATCGGTGCAGGTCCGGCAGGTCTCAGTTGTGCGCACGATCTGGCACTTATGGGATATCAGGTGACAGTTTTAGAAAAACAACAGGTTCCCGGCGGGATGTTACGACTTGGAGTGCCGGAATATCGTCTTCCGCGTGAGTTGATCCGTATGGAGGTCAATGCCATTCTAAGTCTCGGAATAAATTTAGAATTGGGGAAAGTCCTGGGACAAGATTTCTTTCTAAAAGATTTACGTAATGCCGGATACGATGCGATTTTTATCGCAATGGGTGCACACAAAAGCCGTATCCTGAACATTGAAGGAATTAACGCCGATGGCATTTTGAATGCTGTAGATTATTTATTGAATGTGAATCTTGGATACCGGGTAGATCTTGGGGAAAAAATTGTAGTAATTGGTGGTGGAAATGTGGCATTTGATGTGGCCCGCTCTGTTGCAAGGCGTGAAAAGCCTGAGAGTCTGGCATCTTCCGATATCACTGCTGCCCTGGATGTGGCTCGTTCTGCTGTACGGTTTGGCGCAAAAAAGGTGGATATGGTGGTTTTGGAATCCCGGGATGAAATGTTAGCTGACGAAGAAGAAATTAATCAGGCTCTTGAAGAACGCATCAATATCCATAATTCAGTCGGGCCAAAACGGATTCTGACCCGGAATGGACATGTTGAAGGTCTGGAAACCTGGCATGTCGCTTCGATTACCGATAGCGCAGGACGCTTTAATCCCCAATTTGTTCCAGGGAGTGAAAGTGTTATTCAGGCAGATTCCATAATAACTTCAATTGGTCAATTTCCTGATCTTGGTTTTATTCAACCTGAAGACGGCATTGCCATCTCTCCCAGAGGAATGATAGTGATTGATGAGGAAACACTGGCAACTACTTCAAAAGGTATTTATGCAGGGGGAGATGCCGCATTCGGTCCAAGGATTGCCATCTCAGCAATTGCCGATGGACGTCGCGCAGCACGCTCTATCAACACTTATCTTGGTGGCAGGGAGTCTGAAAAACCCGATGTTAAAATAACCTGCTTTAATACTGCCACATATCAGCATCAACCGGGTTATACACAAATTACAAGGCAGCCAATTCCCAATCTTCCTCTGGAACGGCGTATTGGCATTGCACAGGTAGAACTGGGATATAATGAAGAACTGGCCAGGCAGGAAGCTTTGCGTTGTTTTCACTGCTGGGAAAACACAATCTTTGAAGGTGATCCTGAATTGGGTACAGAATGCATATTATGCGGCGGGTGTGCAGATATCTGTCCGGAAAATTGTATCGAAATCATTCCTAAAAGGCTATATGATCTTGATACTAAGTCAGAAGAGGATATTGCAGCAGAATTTCAGATCGGTAGAGAGGATCTTAAAGGTAAAGGCCTGGTATTAATAAAAAATGAAGAGATCTGTATCCGCTGTGGCTTATGTGCCAAACGATGCCCTGTAGGAACGATCACTATGCAGGGGTTTGAGGAGGCAGTATCATATTGAGGATAAAGTCAATTGTTTTTTAAAAGTCTAAACAGGGAAGTTACGAAATGGCTGATGACAAAAAAAAGGAACCTCACAACGATTCCGGTAAAGAAAACCTGAACAGGAGAAAATTTTTTATAGCTGCCGGTAATGCGGCTATCGGTATTGCAGCGCTTGGAAGTCTTGGGGTGACACTTGACTTTCTGGCCCCTAAGGTCTTATTGGAATTGCCCAGGCGATTTGTTATCGGCATGCTTGCGAACATGCAGCCCGACAGCGTTACATTTGATGCAGAACATCGTCTGATTGTTTTTCGGGATAAGCAGGGATATTTCTATGCCTTATCTGCCGTATGCACTCATCTTGGATGTATTGTAGAGTGGAAAGCATCAGGCATACCGGGGCATCCCGAAGGAGTAATTGCCTGTCCTTGTCATGGGAGTGTCTTTAATAGGACCGGGGATGTCATCAAAGGTCCGGCCCCCCGGTCATTGGATAGGTTCAAAATGTACCTCGAAGATGAAAAGGTAATTGTCGATATGACAGAAATTGTCAGCGAAGAGGAAATGATTCTGAAAGTTTGAAATAATAAGGATAAGAATAACCTGGGAAAAAGCTTTATTAGAATATGAAACTATTAATAAAAATAATGGATAGCCAGTTCTGGCGTTCAATTTTTCGTACCAGGCTGCCAATTAAGACCAACCTCGATCGCTCTCTGATCATCTTTAACAGCCTGGCCATGCACATTCATCCTGTCAAGGTTCGGGAACGTGCTATAAAGTTTTCATATACATTTTACCTGGGGATGATCAGTTTTTCGCTCTTCGCGGTGCTGGTGGTAACAGGAGTTCTTTTAATGCTTTATTATCAACCGGCCATTCCCAATGCCTATCATAACATGAAGGACCTGCAATACGTGGTATCCAACGGTATATTCCTGCGTAACATGCACCGTTGGGCGGCTCATCTGATGGTGATTACAGTGTTCCTGCACATGTTACGTGTTTTTTATAAAGGCGCTTATCAACGGCCGCGGGAGTTCAATTGGATTATCGGAGTTTTCCTTTTTCTGTTAACTCTGCTGCTTAGTTATACCGGCTACCTTTTGCCATATGATCAACTTTCTTACTGGGCCGTAACCGTGGGAGCCAACATCGTAAAGTATGTCCCGGTAGTGGGTAAAAGTATCCGTTTCCTGCTCTTGGGCGGAAACGAAATAGGCGAATATACCCTTGTGCGTTTCTATGTTCTGCATTGTGTGATTTTACCTCTTTTGATGACCTCCCTTATAGCTTTGCATTTCTGGCGTATCAGGAAAGACGGAGGATTGTACTGAAGAAATCTACAGAGGTATTGGGCTTTTTTTGAAAATTAAAACAGATCTAATTTGAATGGTTATGGCTGAAACACCCGAATATCAAGTTGAAGAATCTGCCGACCCGGTACAAACTCCTCAACGATTGGCTTATTTCCCTAGAAAAGTCCCGGCCAGGTTTGAAACAGAAAAAAAGACGGAAAAGTTGGTGATGAGTTTTCCCAATCTAATAATCCGGGAAGTAATATGTTTTCTGGTAGTTGTGATTGTACTCTCAGTAATAGCTTTACTGTTCAACGCACCGCTTGACGAGCTGGCCGAACCCCAGCATACCCCCAATCCTGCAAAAGCTCCCTGGTATTTCCTTGGATTACAGGAATTACTGCACAGTTTTCCCCCGGTAGTTGCCGGCGTGCTTATACCGCTTTTGGTGGTCGTTGCCCTGGTAATTATCCCCTATTTTGATATTAATACCAAAAGGGAAGGTTTATGGATTCACAATCCCCGGACCACATTTCTAATATTTTCAGGCGTGATTTTTATTATGTCGCTGATTTGTGTATTGTACGACGCATATTCGATAGCGATTCCCAGCCTGCTGATTTACTGCTTTGCGATATTGCCTTATTGGCTTAAACGGGAGAAAGGCTGGATTTACTGGCTTTCACACCGTTCTTTGGCAGAATGGGTTATGACCTGGTTTGTTTTTGTTGCTATAGTATTAACCTTAATCGGCACTTTTTTCCGGGGACCGGGATGGAGCTGGGTATGGCCATTGAGATGAGACCTCTCTCATACAATGAATAGTTAATAATAAAGTAATTAACAGATAATTAGGATTGACATTAACTAAGAAAAGGAATTACTTATGACTAAACTTCGAAAAGTCTACTTTATTACTACGATAGTTTTTTTAGGGATATTAGCTATTTCTCCACTCAAGGATTATTTTAGTGAATGGCGTGCGGTTCAAAGGGATTATAACCGATATATTGAGAAACTACCCCAAAAAGTTAAACCTTCCCCGTTGGCATTGAAGCAAATTTGGGTGCCGGATCTGAATAGGATCGACCGTTGCATTACCTGTCATATAGGAATAGATAACGTTAAACTTGCCAATGCACCTCTTCCGTTCCGCAGCCATTCTCAAATTCCACATGATATTACAACTTTTGGATGTACAATTTGCCACAATGGCCAGGGGCTGGCAACTAATTTTCCCGATGCGCATTTGCCTTCTGCTTTTTGGGATAAGCCGGTGCTACCCACACGCTATCTTGAATCTTCCTGCGGGCGCTGTCATGTTAATGAAAATCTAAAGCAGACACCCACCCTTAACCGGGGCCGGCAGGAAATCAGCGAATTAAATTGCATAGGCTGTCATGATTTAAATAGCGGTTATAGAAAATCCTTTATTCCATCATTGAATGGTATTGGCAATAAAGTTGTCAACCGGGGCTGGTTGACGCACTGGTTGAAAAACCCCCGGGAAATACGGCCACAGACCAAGATGCCCAATTTTGTCCTTTCCGATCAAGAAGTGGAAGTATTAAGTGATTTCTTAATGAGCTTTAAAAGTTATACTAAAGGGGTGAAGCTGGATTCCCTGCCTGAAATTTATGTTAAGAATAAAGCTGACGATGATTTCATAGCTTTGGGCAAAACGCGCTTCAGTGAAGCGCGTTGCATAAGTTGCCATGCCGTGGAAGGTAAGGGTGGGCATCTTGCCCCGGACCTTGCAATGATTGCTTCCAAAGCAACCGCAGCATGGATTTTCAACAATATCAATAACGTGCACCTCCTGCAACCCGGCGTGGAAATGCCCCAATATGGCTTTAATACAAAAGAAACTGCAGCAATTACTGCTTATATGGAATCAGAGTTTGTCGACAGGGATACACCGGCAGACACCGTCGCCAGCCATCAGGCTCCGGCTAATTTTTTTGAACAGGGAATAACACTATTTAATCAATATAACTGCGGTGGATGTCATGACCTGTCTTCGGAAAAAGTCGCCCTCAACCGCGGGCCTGATTTGACTGCAATTGGCAGCAAAAAGGCTTATCAGATTGACTTTGGTACAAACAATATACCCCATACTTTGTACGACTATATCGATGCTAAGATTAAATCGCCGCGCGCCTTTGGCGGATCCGTCAGGATGCCGGAATACCAACTAAACAAGGCAGACAATGAGGCGATTACAGCAGTACTTCTTTCCTGGCAAAATGAACCGCTTCCCCGGAAATTTGTGCGAACAGCTTCTCTGCCGTCAAAATATGATCCGCAAGGAAAAGTAG